>JGI24023J19991_10000357_pt1 | contig 35796 bp, 31 predicted proteins | sample Cruoilmetagenom1_FD_19991 | JGI IMG/M metagenome (IMG submission 19991)
GAGGATTTCAGGCGTTACTTCAATCGAACTCTGGGCAGAGACAAAAATCACTGTACCAATCATTATTTATATGAGGCACTCGCTTACACGGTACGAGACCGCCTGATGGAACGTTGGAAAAATACCCGTGATGCTTATGTACAGAGGGACGCCAGGCGCACCTGCTATCTTTCCCTGGAATTTCTGATGGGGAGGGCATTAGGTAATGCCATGCTCAATCTTGGGGTTACCGATGCAGTGACTCAGGCACTCTATGATTATGGGATTGAGCTGGAGGAACTGGCCGATAGTGAACACGATGCCGGTTTGGGTAATGGTGGTCTGGGCCGCCTGGCGGCCTGTTTCCTTGATAGCTGTGCCACCTTACAATTGCCCGTACTTGGCTACGGCTTGCGTTATGATTATGGCATGTTTCGTCAGGAAATTATGGATGGTTACCAGGTAGAGGAACCTGATAACTGGCTGCGTGAGGGTAATCCGTGGGAGCTGGAACGCCCAGAGCTGATGCAGCGCATCCAGTTTGGAGGGTATACAGAAAGCTATCGTGATCAAAATGGTCACTTAAAAGTACGTTGGAACTCCAGCAATGATGTATTCGCTGTGCCCTATGACATCCCGATACCCGGTTATGGTAATGATACTGTCAATAGTCTGCGTTTATGGAAAGCATCGTCAACAGATGAATTTAACCTTGAGGAATTTAATGCAGGTGATTATGCAGAAGCGGTAGCCGCAAAGACCGATGCAGAACATATTACCATGGTGCTCTATCCTAATGATGCCAGTGAAAATGGAAAGGAATTAAGGTTACGTCAACAATATTTTCTGGCCTCAGCCAGTCTCAAGGATGTGATTCGTCGATGGGTGTGGATGCATGGAGAGGAATTTGACTCCTTCGCAGATAAACATTGCTTCCAGCTGAATGATACACATCCCAGTATTGCGGTTGCTGAATTGATGAGAATCCTGATGGATGAACATTTTATTAGCTGGGATGATGCATGGTCTGTTGTTAATCAGACAATGGCCTATACCAACCATACCTTATTACCAGAGGCACTGGAAAAATGGCCAGTGCATTTATTTGAAAAATTATTACCGCGCTTACTTGAGATCATTTATGAGATAAACGCCCGTTTCCTGGCTGTCGTCAGCCTGCATTGGCCGGGTGATACACATCGGATTCGACGTATGTCTATAATTGAAGAGGGTGATGTGCCTATGGTGCGTATGGCCAATCTGGCGATTATAGGCAGTTTTTCTGTTAATGGTGTTGCTGAGCTGCATTCGAAGCTATTGATAGAGGATCTATTCAGGGACTTCAATGCCTTGTGGCCCGATAAATTTAACAACAAAACCAATGGCGTGACGCAACGACGGTGGTTACACATGTGTAATCCGGCACAAAGTAAGCTGATGATAGAATATATAGGTGATCGCTGGATTACTGATCTTGAACAATTGCACACACTGAAATCTTATGCAGACAATGCCGAGTTTTGTCAACGATGGCAACAAGTCAAGCAATCTAACAAGCAAAGGCTGGCCGATCTTGTCTTGTCTGAGTGCAGCGTGAAATTTGACACTAACTCGATGTTCGATATCCAGGTAAAACGTATTCATGAATATAAACGACAATTGTTGAATGTGTTACATGTTATTCATTTATACAACCGCATCAAACGCGGAGATACCCAGAACTGGACAAATCGTTGTGTCTTGATTGGTGGCAAGGCTGCGCCTGGCTACGTCATGGCCAAACTTATTATCAAGTTGATTAATAATGTCGCACGTGTCATCAATACTGATCCGGATGTAGGCGACAAATTGAAGCTGGTCTTTTTTCCAAACTATAATGCTTCAGCTATGGAGGTTATCTGCCCTGGCGCCGACTTGTCGGAACAGGTTTCAACCGCAGGTAAGGAAGCGTCAGGTACGGGTAATATGAAGTTCATGATGAATGGCGCGGTAACAATCGGTACACTGGATGGGGCGAATATTGAAATCCGTGAAGAAGTAGGTGATGAGTCTTTCTTTTTGTTTGGTTTGAATGCAGAGGAAGTCAAAAAGATACGTGTGAACTATTCACCGACAGAAATCATAGAAACAGATAAAGACCTGCGAAGGGTCATGCGACTTCTGCAGAGTGGTCATTTTAATCAGTTTGAAGGTAAGATATTTGATCCCATTATTGATAGCATCATGAATGAGCACGACCCATGGTTAACTGCCGCTGACTTTCGTAGTTTTGTGGATGCGCAGGAACGTGCCTCCCAGGCTTACCAGGATAAAATGGGCTGGACGAAAATGAGTATTTACAATACCGCCAGTAGCGGGAAATTTTCTACTGACAGAACGATGCTGGATTACAATGAGGATATCTGGAAGCTGACACCTATCGCACCCTATCCGCTGAGGTAGGCATTAGCTGTCCGTACTGATTTACTTCAGGTCACGATCCAGGCGCTCCTGGTCGAACTCGGCACCCAGATAAGCGATGATAGTTTTCAGGTCTTTCTCTGCGTTACCCAGGCAGCTGGTGGCGCCGGGAGAAGGCGTCATATTGAAAATAATCCCGTTGCCGGGATTGATCTGGGCTTCGCCCAGATGTAGCTTATGGTTCTCCTTATCGATCATGACGGGTCTGATGCCACCGGTATTTTTGGCGAAACTCAGGTCTTGCAGTTGAATGCCGGGTATGATTTTGCGCACATCGCGTAAAAATAGTCGTTTACGAATGCCTGGTATCTCGAATAAAATATTCTTTAGCATATAACGACGTATATCGGCTACCTTGAGTAGGCCCCACAGACTCTTGATGACATCCATGTCAGGTTTAAAGACGCTTAAAAACTCAGGAAACGAAGAAAGTTTATGCCTTTCCAGCAAAGGCAGTGCCAATGCTGTCGGTCCAAATCGGGTTTTATCGGGGACCAGGATATCCGGGTCTCCGTGAATTGCCGCGAATGGCAGTTTCTCATTCTGGAGTGTATATACCTTGCCATTGAGTATATCTGGCGTGTAATAGAAACTACCCGCCATCGGCAGGCAGGAGTAATGCAGTCCATATCCCATGCGTTGTGCAAAAAGAAGACTATGCCCTCCCGCGGATACAACAACAAATTTTGCCCTGTGCTCACTATTATTTGTTGTCACTTTATAAGCGTTATCAACAGACTCGATTTTTTTTACCAATGTATTGAGATGGATACTGATGCGTTCAGCGTATTGGTTTAATGACTGCTCAACAAATGAGCAGGATAGGGCCTGAAAATTGACTGCCGTGTATTCATCATTGATCGCCAGTGCACAGATAGTCTCTTTCCTGTCCTGGATAACAGCAGGTTCTATTTCTCCTATCCCATTCTTGTCAAGCCATTGCATAGCAGGGAAATAGGGTTTGAATGCCTGGAATCGATCTTGCAGATATTGACATTCTTCATCGCCCACACCAATGACCATCTTCGGTTGTTTGAATATTATTTTATCGCGGTTATCGAGTTGGTCGGTGTAGCGTACTACCATATTGGCGGTCTGTTTGACGGCGCGGGCCTTTTCCAGGGTGTAGTTGGTTTCTATATCACCGCAGTGTAATGTCTGACTGTTATTCCTGGCATGCGAATTGACGGTCGCAAAATCATCATACTTTTCCAGTAAGGCTATTTTTTTGATATCGGTGTAGTGGCTTAATAGATATAATAAGGCAGTGCCGGACACGCCGCCACCGATAATAATGACATCATGTTCAAATTTTTTTAACACGTTATGCATCCTGCTTGTATGGCCTTGTATATACAAGGCATCGGCCAATGTACGGTTTTCTTTATAGTTATTAGTGTCTGATATTGGTGGACACTAAATGCCTAGGGCCTGTTAACCCTAATGACGCCCCCGCGCTGGAGCCCCAAAACAGGCCCTAGTATGAATGCTGTTTCTGTCTGTGCCCCTGTTGGGAAATTTTAGTTATTGGTGCAACAGGTGCGGATTCAAGGAAGCGAGCTTTTCCTTTTATTCCGGAACGTTCATAATCCTGTAATAAGTGCTTTTGAACGGTCGCCTTGTCCAGGCCGAGTATCTCTGTTGCACCGATGTAGAGTAGTTTAAATAGCCTTTCCAGTGCAATCTTGTGTGTTTGGCCGGTTTCAGCGAATAACCAGTCACTTATTATCATAAAGTTTTCAAACGGCGATTGTCCAAGAATCAAGCTCTTTGTTTGTATGAACCTGCCGGAATTGGCAATCATGTCCCAGTAACGTGCAAAGCGAGAGAGACGCTGCATGGTCTTGAAATCAATGAGCCCGGTTTGCAAGATATTAAAGGGCGGGGACGGATTGAAGCAGAGTTCATGCTCAAAGGTGTGGCGTATCAGTGGTGTGCCTTTAAGGCGTTTGAGTATGCCTACCTGAATCTCATGTGGATTTAGAGCAACGAGTGTATTGAAACCGTTAGCAAACATCTCCATGCTTTCACCAGGCAGGCCAATAATAAGATCGGCATGGATATGGGCTTGACTATTATCACGTAGCCACGCCAGATTTGCGGATACTTTTTTATCGTTTTGTTTGCGGCTGATCAATGTTTGTACGTGCGGATTTAATGATTGTATGCCGATTTCAAATTGAAGACTATGTGGGGGGAACTGGCTAATCAGCGCCTTCAGTTTATCCGGTAAATGGTCAGGGATAAGTTCAAAATGCAGAAACAGTTCGTTCTCTTTCATTCTATCGAGAAAAAACTGCATAATTCTGATGCTGTTTTCGATCTTTAAATTAAAAGTTCTGTCGACGAATTTAAAATGGCGCGCACCTCGCTCATAGAGGGTCTGCATATTATCCAGAAAAAGATCAATATTGAAGGGCCAGGCNGTTTTATCAAGGGATGACAGACAAAATTCGCATTTGAATGGGCATCCTCTGGAAGCCTCTACGTAAAGGANGCGATTGGCTATGTCATTATCAGAGTATAGATAATAGGGTAGTTTGATCTTGTCCAGCGACGGTTGTTGTGCATGGATGATTTTATCCTCCGCTGGTTTACTACTGAGTATCGATGAGCATAATGAAACAAATTCCAGGTCTGCCTGTCCGGTTATCAAATAATCACAATATTGCATCACCTCTTGTTGCTGGTATTCGTAACTGACTTCCGGTCCGCCCAAGATGATAATGATCTCGGGTGCAATCGTTTTTAACAGTTTAATTACCTCGGTCGTTTGTTCAACATTCCAGATATAAATCCCGAAACCGATTATCCTGGGCTTGGCTTCCAATAGCTGCTCAACGATATCAATGGGGCGAGTGTTAATAATAAACTCACGTATGCTTGTCTCCGATTCCAGGTTCGCCATGTTGGCCTTGAGGTAACGAAGCCCGAGTGAAGAATGGATGTAACGGGCATTAAGGGTTGAGAGAATAATTTTTGCCATGATAAATAACTGCTTTGTTCGTCATACGCGCTGCAAAATATTGGCAACAGGCTGACCCTGGATCAAGGTGGATTGTATGCTGCATAAAGTTAATGATAGTTCTGTTCATAACGATAACATTTACCTGGAGAATGAACTATCAAATTCGCCAGGTCATCCAATATGAATGCCGCAGACCAGCCCGTTTTTTATCATGATGCTCTAATGAATCATAAGTGGCAGGGGGCAAGAGTGGGAGTCGATTGATATGGGAGTGCTTTCCTGTGCTGGTGATGAGGATATTTTGTCTTTATTGGGTTTTGTTATTATATTATAAACCTTTAATAATCAAATGGATATGATAAAATAAGCAATCATTTTTATAATTTGTGAGGCGTTGAATAGTTGTCCTGAGGCTAAAGGAATATACTGCCTGACCGTTAAATACACTATAAAAATTATCTAATAACAGCAGCACGGCTTCCGATGTGTTCGTTGGGAAGTTCAGTAAGAGACTGGAAATAATACATATAATGCAGGGTAGCATAACCGTAGAATGAACCATTTACACACACGTCTGATTACACCACTGGTTATTGTCTTCTTGTCCGGTTTGTTGGTGATGGGCAGTATTTTCCTGCACTATGGAAATAAAAGCCTGGCCAATTTTCGTCAGGCAGATCTCATGCTCCATGCAAAATCCCTGGCGCAGGCCAGTCTGGATTCATTGTGGTCAGAGGATAACTTGTTGCTGGATAAGAAGGTAGCGTCAGTTTTTCACTCTGATAAAAACTATGCCTATATCAGCCTGGTTCATCCTTCGGGAAAAATACTGGTACATAATGAAACAGGGAAGAAGGGTCAACAGATGACGACGGTAAGCTATACCGCAGATGGCTTGCTGAGGAGAGGTCAGTATCAACAGCGCGATATTATTGAAGTCATATATCCTGTCTATTATAACAACAAATTACTCGCCAATACGCATGTTGCGTACTATGCTGATTCGACCTCTATCTTCGATAAAACAAGCCTTTGGCAGTTGGGTCTGGTGGTTCTTGTTTGTCTTCTGGCGATCGTCTTTATTTCCTATCTGGTTATCATGAATTTTAGTCGTGGCATTAAACAGCTAACCTGGTCAATGGGCAGAGTTTCACTGGAGGCTGGCTATCCTGTTAATCCCGCTCTGGAAGAACGCCACGATGAGATTGGTGAGCTGGCCCGTACATGCAAGACAATGACAGATGATTTGCTGGCTAAATATAGCGAAATGGCCTTACATTTACATAATAAAAAGTCGATAGTTGATACCTTTAGCGATGGCATCATCGTTTTCGACGAATATGGAATTATCGAATCATTAAATTTGGCTGGGGAACACATTTTCGGTTATTCGAATGATGAACTTGTCGGTCAGCATGTCAGGATGTTATTACCCGATTCTTATCGAGACAGATACGAAGCTTATCTAGATCGCTACCGAAATATAAGGCAAACAAAAATTAGCGGCGCGCGCCTGCAAGTCGAGGGCTTGAGAAAGGATGGCTCGAAGATACCATTGGAGTTGGTCACGGGGTTAATACGCCATGATGATAAATCGATTTTTGCGGGTACAGTCAGGGATATGACGTCTCGATATGAGTATGAGCAAGCCCTGAAAATGAGCAAGGATGCAGCAGAAGAGGGTAACCGGGTCAAGACGGAATTTATCGCTACAATGAGTCATGAATTACGCACGCCTATGAATGCGATTATGGGGGCGATTAATCTACTTGAGGATGATGGTATATCTGAGGAACAGCTACAGTATATACAGATGGCAAAAAAGGCTGCCGACGACTTGCTCGCGATGCTGGATAATATCCTGGATTTTCCAGGGCTGGAAACGGCTAATACTCAGCTTGATATTGTCGAGATAGATATCAGGCATATGATCGATTCTTTGATTAATAGTCACTTGCCATCAATAAAAGATAAAGATCTGGTATTAAAAAGTTTAGTAGAGAACAATGTCGCAAACCAGTATAGGGGTGATGCCACTCGTATCAGGAAAGTCATTAGTCATCTGTTGAATAATGCGATCAAATTCACTCCTTCTGGTGAAATAGAATTGAATGTCTCCATTGCTGAGCATGACAAGGACAGGACCCATATTCGCTTTGAAGTGATCGATACCGGGATTGGTATCGACACGCAGGACTACTCAAGAATTTTTGACTTATTTACGCAAGTGGATAGCTCGTCAACACGTGTTTACGGTGGTATCGGTATCGGGTTGGCAATCTGTAAACGTAAGGTCGAAATGCTTGGGGGACAAATAGGTGTTATTTCCGAACCTGGGCGAGGGAGTACATTCTGGTTTAATATTGAATTGCAGAATGTTGATAAAGTAGTTCAGTCTTAGAGAAAAACGACATGGGGTAACTCAAATCAATGTACGCCCGTTACGATAGTGACAGGCGTTTTTCAGTCAGTTTAAATCTGATTATTTAGGAACAAAGAAAAACTCACCCAATCCACCACCGTGTTTGACAGGGGCATAGCGCGGTATTTGCTCCACATTATATTTGGCTGCGGTTGTTTGAACATTATCCGCTATCTGTTGGTAAAGTTGATAACCCTCGATGACTGACTGGTTCTTATCCAGGGCATCAAGGAAGGCCCTGGCAAAAACGGAATGACCACCGCCTCCGGCATCGAGTACCGGTTTGATACCACCTGATGTCATTACAATTCTGGCGCGGGTTTTAGACATGACCTTGATCCAGCGGGCACGTTGTTGCACATCGCCTTGCCTTAGGCTCATGCGGGTTTGTGAGGTACTGCTCATGGTGCCTGAATAACACGAGTCGGCTACTACCAGTACATGCTTGGCATTGATGACATTGAGCATATCCGTGATATCAAGATTGGATATCCAGTTCGCGGTATTCGAGGCTTCTGCATCGACGGGGAGCCAGTAACCGCGTTGATTCTGAGCGTTGATTTCCCCATGTCCGGCATAATATATCAATAAATTATCCTTGCTGGTCAGGGTAGCACTTAATTTATTTAATGCCGTCAGGATGCTGTAACGGTCCGCATCAAGGATTAATGTTGTTTTAAAACCGTACTTATCCCTGAGAATAGACTCGGCCTGTTTTGCATCGTTTATAGCCGTCTTCAGGGCGGGGTAATGAGTATAATTATTATTGCCAATAATAAGCGCGTGATATCGTCCAAACGGGATGGTTGTTTGTATGTTTTTCGGATTAACAACCGATCGGGTCTTGCGGGTTGCAACTGCGGGTGNGACAGTCGCAGCTTCAACAGCAAAAGCCAGTCGTGCAATGCGTCCGCCTTTATCGATAGCGACCATTTTNACGCGGGTGGATTCTGTCGTTGCGGGCAGGCTAATATTGAATTTACCATCCTTTTTGACGACCTGTTTTTTTCCATTGACGGTAAAACCCAGTATGCCAGCGGGGGCACTGACACGGCCGATGATGTTATATTGCTCTCGGGTCAGTGGTAATTTTAGCGTGGGTAAGCCTCGCGTTAAAATCAGTGGGTGTTGCAGTATATTGATCGATGGTCCAGTCTGTGTCGTCAACTTATCAGTGGCTTTTGCACTGGCCAGTATGATTTTTTCACTCAGTTGACTCTTGTTCTCATCGATATTTTTTTGCAGATTAGCGATCAGTTTTTTCTGTTCGGCGACATTATTTTGCAGGGTCTGGATTTCACGATGAGCAGATAAGTGTTGCTGGTCATTCGCCGATTCGGCTGTCAGGTACTGCTGGTTTTTTAGCTGCAGTTGTTTCAGTCGCTTTAGTGTCAACGTCAACTGCTGTTTTCTATGCAGTAACTGGCCATTGGAGCGCGACAGTTTTTGACGTAACACCTGGGCTTGCTGTTTGCTGTCGGCCACCTGGTGTTTCAGTTCTTTCACTTCCTCCTGTGTGGAGGCTGCTATGGCAATATCAATCGATGAAGCGAATTTGAGATCGTCATTGGTCAAACCCGATGCCTTGCGATACCAATTGATGGCCTTGACCAGATCCTTTTCGACACCCAGGCCTTTCTCGTAAAGATAACCCAGGTTGATTTCAGCCCTGTCGTTACCTGTGCTGGCGGCCTTTTCATACCAGAGCCGTGCTGTTTCATAATCAGGCGTTATACCCAGGCCTTTTTCATAAATTTCACCAACGTTGACCTGGGCACTGGCATCGCCCTGTTTGGCCATATCCAGCCAGACCTTCAAGGAGGTTCGATAATCAGCGCGATTGTAAGTGGTGTATTCGCCACCTCGAATCTCACAGTTAATAGCACTGGTCCTGAGTGGACGCCTTATGGTGAGATAGGTTAACTGACCACCCAGTTTGCGCACGACCCCAGGTAATAGACAATCGACTATAAACAGCTTTTCGACATCTTTACGGGCGACCTGGGCAGGTTGCGCCAGTTTTTCCTGGGACTTAACGCCAGTCGGCGTTGATGATTGACAGCCTGCGAATAAGGTAGCCAGCAGAGCAGTAAGAAAGTACAAATTCCGTTTTATCATGTGTTAACCTTGATGCCGTGAGCCCACATCCTGTTGGTTGTGCTCAACATTGTTCAAACTGGCGTACAGCATACTTATTGATGCCCAGGTAATCAATAGCATGCCTTCTCAATGATTGATGTGCCTGTTTTAGAAGAGCGCAAATCATTGTTTTAAAAATATGTTTTCTTTTTTGTAGGAAAGTACTTACATTAATATCAGTTTAAATAGAGTCGCCATTGATTCCATGAGCCTANCCAGAAGCCTTTATTTTTGTTTGATCATTATNCTCGCCAGCCAGTTTTTACTGGCCTGCACAAGACTCTCTAATGCCCAGTATNTCAGTGATGCCAGCAAGCTGGGTTTGCAGCGCCAAATGATCCAGGCGGGTGTTTTTCCATTGATCTATTACAACAGACCGCACGACACGCAGGCAGATACCTTGCATGTTTATATCGGTGGCGATGGCGTGCCCTGGCAAGATTATATTTTTATTTCCGAGGATCCAGGACCTTACAATTCATTGGTACTACAGTTGATGCAGCAGGATAAACATCCCAGTATCTATCTAGGCCGTCCCTGTTATCAGGGGCTGGCCAGGCAGCCTCCCTGCCAACCCGAACACTGGACGTCTGCACGATTCTCTGATGAAGTGGTTAATAGTATGTCCCTGGCATTGAAAAAAATTCTACATCAATACCCATATAAAAAGCTGGCGCTGATTGGATACAGTGGTGGGGGCGCTCTCGCCGTGTTACTGGCACATGAGTTACCTCAAACGCAACTTGTTGTCACCATTGCAGGTAATCTGGATACCGATGCGTGGGTACAATATCATCACTATTCCGCGCTGACGTCATCGATCAATCCGGCGCATAAAAAGGCGTTACCATCTGCAATCCGCCAAATTCATTTACAGGGCGACAGGGATGACAACATTCCACCCTGGGTAACTGCTAGCTATATGAGTAAGCAGGATGATGTCACCATACTCAGTTATGCAGACGCTGATCATACTTGTTGTTGGCTTTCCTATTGGCCACAATTACTTTCAATACTGCCTTAATTCCCCTGAATATTTAATGTTTAAATTAAAAAGGCTGGAAATCGTCCCAAAAATTCCTTAGAATCCTTTCACAGACTGCCAGGGAGTTCGTTAAGGACAGATACAGGCAGAGACATAATATTAATACAGACTCGATACAGGGAGGTGTTCGTTATGAAAAAGAATTGTTCAGAAATCGCTGGTATTCCTTTTTCCAAAAAAATAATCCACGGCTCATCATTATTCCAGCCACTGTTTTCCACCCGTTTTGCTCCCGCCGTATTATTGGGCCTTGGCCTGATAGGCTCAAATGCGAGCTATGCCTTGACACCTACCCAACAAGCAGTCACGGATTATTTCACTGATCCGAGTATCTGTTCACCAGTAACAGGTGGGGGAGAAGCACCCATTGGAGATGGCAAAGGGGATGGATTCTCCCTGGCCGAGAGAAGCAGTAATGTTTTCCTGTCTGAATCTTATGAATGCAGTAATCTCAGAAGTCCTGAAGGTGAAATTCATTTTCAGTCAGGCATTGAACGCTTACTGAATAGCCCTGAAACACTGGATCTTGATGCTGCTCTGCTGGGATTGGCCTTTGAAGAAGTCATTACCATGGGTACCCTGAATGTTGAGATTAATGGTGCCCACATGGCCAACCTGAATGCCCACGTCGATGATTTGCATACGGGGAGTATCGGTATGCGGCATCCCTCGGTATCTACCAGTCAACTGTCAAAAATCAAACAAGCGGGTGGCGGTGCATCCAGTAGCGATACTAATCAGAAAATAGGTTTCTTTATTAATACCCGTGTTGACACCGGTGAGAAGGATGCCTCTACACAAGAGACAGGTTTTGATTTCGATGCCTATGGCATCACGGCTGGCATGGATATGCGTGTCAGCAATGGACTGGTGGTCGGCTTTGCTGCAGGCTACGGTAATACCAAGGCAGACTACACATCATCAAACGGTAGTATGGAAATGGATGGGTACAGCCTCGCAGCATTTGGCACCTTGTACAAGAAAGACCGGTATTACGTTGACGGTATTGTTAATCTGACCCACAATAAATTTGATTCCAGCAGAACCTTTGTGACGCCGAATAATGTCACCCAAACGGCCATTGGTGAAACCGACGGTAATGTTTTGACTGTAGGTCTGGGTATGGGTTATGAAGATCATATTAAAGATGTCACGATCGGTCCCTTTGTACGCCTGAACTACACTCGTGTTGATATCGATGGTTTTTCTGAAACAGGCGCTGGTCCTGTCGGCATGCAGGTGGATAAACAGGAATTAAGTTCGTTTGAAGGTATCATCGGATTCCAGGCAAGCAAGATCATCAGTCAGCCCTGGGGCGTGTTGATCCCGCAACTCAGAGTGGAAATGGTGCATGAATTCGAGAACGAAAGCCGAATCGTCAATGCGCGTTTCCTGGGAGCAGTTGGTAATGGTATTAACACCGTATTGAAATTACCCACTGACCGGCCAGACCGGAATTACTTTAACCTGGCGCTGGCCACATCAGCACAGTTCAGTCATGGGCGCACCGCCTTTGTTCAATACACCGGTTTATTTGCCCAGCAAAGTGTTAGCGAGCACGCATTAGAGTTAGGTGTGCGCTGGAACTACTAGTCTCTACTTGAGGCGTTTCTGAAGCTTCAGGAGCGCCTCATGTCCTGGTCTGATACCCAGTCCTTCTTTTATCAAACCCCTGGCCATCTGTTGATTGCCGTTCTTGCTGTACCCTTTGGCCAGGTTGACATAGGTATCTGCAATACGATCCAGACCCGTCAGTGCCAGTTTATTGGATGGATGTAGTTCCAGGATTTTTCGATAGGCTATGTAGGCATTGCTACCCGGTGGGTCGGTATAGCGCTGAACCATCATATGCGCATCAGCAATCTCGAGTAAGTCCAGAATCTCTTCCTGCTTGTCTTGTGTTAAAGCTTCAAAGGGCACCGCAGGTGTCACAGGCAGGTCATTTTCACTAGGTTGTCGCGGCAAAATTATAAATAATCCCAGCAACAGCAAGGAGCTTATCAAAGGCAGGGCCCAGATACGGTATCTGCCTTTTTGACGAACAGGGAACAAGTCTTGGATAAATGCCTTGATGCTCTCTGGGCGATCTTCTCGCTTTGCCGCTAATCCCCTGGACAAGGCCTTCCATTGGTTACGCGACAAACCTTCGACAGGGATTGGTAGTAAACCTTCAGTATTCGCCTGAGTACATGTTTTTCGGTTAAATGGGTGCTTGCCTGTTAATAGTTCATAGGCAATACATGCCAGAGCATAGATATCATCACGTGGCTCAGGTGTTTTACCTTTAAGCATCTCGCAGCTGGCATAAGTCGGTGTGAGGGCAGGTTGACTCCCCTGATTCAGGGTTTCATTAACGGCCAGCATTTTATTGACTTGAAAAGCGCGGGCAATGCCAAAGTCCAGCACCTTAATAACATTGTCTGTGGTCAGAATAATATTCGCCGGTTTTAGATCACAATGGATGATATTTTTACTATGTGCATAAATCAGTGCCTGACCAATACTTTTTATTATCTGTAATGCTTCTTTTCTGGGGATGAGCGCCTTATCCTTACCAATTATTTCCGACAAGGCTTCACCACGCAGATACTCCATGGTCATCATGAAAATTTCACCATCGCGATCAAAGTCATGAACATTCACTATATTCGGGTGCGACAGCATTTGAGTCTTGCGGGTTTCGCGTTGTAAATTGATAAAATCTTTTTTGGCTGAGTGGTTGCCAGGCTTGAGGAGTTTTATAGCCACATAGGGATCGTCGTCCATGGCCTCTATTTTTCTCAGATCGCGCGCCTTGAAGACAATTCCCATGCCTCCTCGGGCGATTACCGTATCGAGGATAAATCGATCTTTTAACGTTCTTTTAACCTTGTTGTTATTCTGTCCGGGCTTGAGTTCTGGAGGTGTTTGCTCAAGTAGCTTGGTTTTTTCACTCCAGGCAAGGGTCGCGTTGTCTTGCTCATCTGTATTGTTACTACCTGTTGACATTGCCATATCTTGATTTGCATTAGAGGCGTTATTCCCTGATGACAGAAGTTTATCAGAACCTTCAGACAGATTGCCAACGTGTTCTAGCCGCAATGGAAAAGGGGTGTGGATGAGAAGGAGGGTAGATGTCTGCTCGATTTTTATTGCAATTGATAAGTAGGTTCAGGTTGAATGATTTTCCTCAAGTGACAAAAGCCAATGAGAGATATGAATAGTTTGTGCTATTAATGTTGACAAAACATTTTTTTATTATAAATCAAATGGATAGATGATTATTCACTAACATGTCTGCTGCTCTGGCTCCATTTAAGGGTTTTATTAATAGCGAAAAATATATAAAAAACAATAATATATAAGACAATTAAGATATTCATCGAATCGTCATAAATAAAATCAATGCCTAGCTTGACATTGTTAATGACATTAACTATATTAGAAAACAATAATATTATGATTCTCAAGGAGCAAATCTATGTCATTAATCAAGAACTTTCCATCCGATGGTGTTGTTACTATTAATCGAGTGATCTTGAAACCCGAATATACTATTGATGATCTCCAGGAGCGTGTCGCGTTTCTTTGTGAGAATGTTAAAACCTATCACTCAGAAACCGGTTTTGTCGGTGGTTTTGTTGCACTGAACAGCGGCCAGGTCTCTAACGAAGGTTCGACTATCGGTCAGGCTATCGACAGTCCAATGAAAGACAAAGAAGCATTAATCATAACCTTCTGGAAAACGTTTGCAGAACATGAAGCTTCACATAAATCCGAAACTTTCCAGCCTCTGTTTGAAAAGGTCCTGGAACTGTGTGAAAACGGTAATGAAGAGATTGCCTACGACATGATGTGGTCTGGCGCTGCTTATGATGCAGAACAAGCCAAGGCTGCACGTGAAGCCAAAGAGCAGTTTGCTGCTGCATAAATACCAGTAGTTTTGCTTAATAAAAAAGGTGCACGTTGTGCGCCTTTTTTTGTAGTAGGGTTTCATTACTGATATGTCAATTATTATGCCTATGTAATGATATAAATTAGTTTGCAACAATACGATAGTCGGCATGTTGTCTTTAAAACGCCTGAAATGTTAGCAAGAATAATGAATAATATTAGTAACCTCACTTTAACTCACCAGGACGTTGAGTGAAGAGTCTGGAAAGTTGGGGAATTACATGCAGAAGATAATTAACACAGTACTATTTGTACTGATTGCTGGTATTTGCCAGGCCTGAAATATACCATAATCCCCATGCCCCCCAAATGGCAATGAGAGGTAATACGACCCAATAAGCAGTTTCATTCTCAAGATTCCAATTCGCTGCATCTCGTGCAGTAACGATAGCAGCCAAACAGACAATAGGCCAGTAGACAGTAATGCCTAGTGCTGCACTGAGCAGTATATTAGCCCACGCCTTACCAAGCCAATGCCCAACAAGACCTGCTGCCAGTAACGGTATATAGGTCACAAGATCAGCAAACGCGAAGCCATACCAGAAAGCGACCCCTACAGCGGTAATCTGTGCGGCTGCTTCCTGAGTACCCATGGCGACACCTAGATCATAGCTAAATGCAGGTATAGCTTGTGCATATATGAGATAAAAGAACAAAAGCCATCCAGGCCCCTGTAACAGCCAAAAACGAATGCTACGTTTCATCAATTATCTCCTGCATATTTTAGACATGCTTTGCATATATAGACTAATAATTATCCTGACCTTATACTTCTATTGAGTCACCATTATATAAAATAACGCATTTAGATCCTGTTTTTTCAACTTCTGTTTTAAACCACATGTCATCAGCAGGATTATATTTTTTAGTGAAAAATGCCGGACAGTTATAATGACAGGGAATGACAAGTTTTGGGTTCATTATTTGTACTGCTTGCAAGGCTTCTTTTACATCCATAGTATTATGTATAGCTTTCCCGCCTATAGGTATCATTAAAACATCCGGGCTATTGATTGTTTTCCATTCCTTAGCATGGAGGAGGGTATCACCAAGATTGACAATTGTTTTGCCATCGAGTTGTATGCTGAATCCAATTGCACCCCAGCCAATCCTTTCTTCAGGTCCTGGTTTTATTGTTTTAGAAAAAGGTCCCAGTTTTAGGATGAGTTCACCATGCGTTGTTATTATCCCACTAATCAACATTCCATCCAGCTGTAGAGTTTGATCAACTGTAAGGGTATGAATATTATTAAAGGGCGTAGTAAATGCAAGTCCTTTATCTCGTGGGCCAAGCATAAGCACTTTCCCATCGATATTTCTTACCATTGTTTTATTGCAAATAATGGAGGCATTTGAAGCGGAGGCTACCCTGTCGGCATGCCAGTAATGATCAGGGTCACCATGGGTTACAAATATGTGAGTAATGGTTTTCCATTCGATTTTTGGTATCAATGTTGTGAGCCTGAAAAAATATAAAAATAATCCACCAGGGTCGATAGCGAGTTTTTTTTCACCTGATTCTATGACAAAGGCATTATAGAGGTAGTGAGTGATTTTCATTTGAGAATATTCTCCAAAGTTTCTTCTAATCTTTAGTATTAGGTGACGCTTACTTGATTAAAGCAATAACTTTAAAGCATTGATCGGTGTAAGTTACACAGCACTCTGGCCTAGCTTATACATTTTATCTAACCACTTTTTCTTCTGTTTGTCGTTCATCGTTTCTACCAGCCCAATCAAACTGGATCTGATTGGACCAATACCAGTAAAAGCCAGGATATTACGTTCAAGGCTTTTCAAACTATGCGCGCGAAAGTACCAGCGATAAAACAATGCAGTCACGCCCATACTCCTGGTTTGTATGAAAATTATAGATCGTTAAATATTATTCCCTTTATGAAAATTGTAGCTATCTCCTGTCTAGATGCTAGATTTTTTCGATATAAAACAATATAAAGACTGGTCTCACTTATCTGGAGGGAGTTACCTTCTTTTAGAGTGGAAGACCGTTTTAGATCGATTACATGTATTTATTATGCCCGTCATAGAGCTATAATGATAATTTTATTGAATTTAAATAGTGTAATGAATGAGTGTCTTCCACAACGTAATAATTGACCTTTAAGAGTTGACGATGATTGCAGATGTGACCTGGCAGTTTGATAAATCCAATATTGATAATTCTCGAATTGGTATTGCGCTCGGTAGTGGTTCTGCCCGTGGCTGGGCGCATATTGGTGTGCTGCAGGCATTGGCAGAATTGGGTATTAAACCGGAGATTGTAGCGGGCAGCTCAATTGGGTCTTTGGTAGGTGCTGCGTATGCCAGCAACCAACTTGATGAAATGGAAAGCATGGTAACATCGCTCACCTGGAAAGATATTGTGAGTTTTCTTGATATGTCGATTATTGGCGGAGGATTGATTCATGGTGAAAGACTGATCAATTTTTTTCGCCATCATGTCGATGAAAGAGATATTGAATCTTTACCTCGTCGTTTTGCTGCTGTCGCCACAGAACTGGATAGTGGACGCGAAGTCTGGTTGCAAAGTGGGGACCTTTTGGATGCCATTCGTGCCTCAATAGCACTGCCCGGTTTGTTTACCCCATACAAAATAAATAACCACTGGTTGGTGGATGGTGGAATAGTTGATCCCGTTCCTGTCTCATTGTGCAGGGCTATGGGAGCGGAGATTGTCATCGCTGTTAGTTTAAATGGCGATATCGTGGGCAAACATAGTCGTAATCACGATCATGCTAGTGAGCTTGTACCAGGGAAAATTGTGAAAGAGTACGAAAGTACCTTATGTGACAGGATTTCTGTCCAACTGGAAAAAACATTATTGAAGAAAAAAAATATCCTTTTATCCAGGTTGTTTGGTGAAAGTCTTAATTCACCTGGGCTTATCGAGGTATTAGCCGGATCAATTAATATCATGCAAGATCGCATCACACGAAGCCGAATGGCTGGTGATCCTCCCGATGTGATTCTTTCTCCCGGATTATCTCATCTTGGATTAATGGAATTTGATCGCGGAGCGTTGGCTATGGAAGAGGGATTTGCCTGCGTTGAGCGTATGCGTCCTGCATTAGAGCATATCATGTCCCGGTGAATCGTTACAGAACCCCAGATCAATTCATGAATAGGTCTCTGGAGATTACGCGTTCGTGACTCTGCGTTGGACATCTTACTAATAGCGCGCTATTAGTGGCGATTTCCGCCGAAACAAGAATTAATCAGAGGCTCCTTAAGTTTACTGTCATGAAACTTGTCTTTGGGTTATCTCATCGGGTTCATCATTGACGGTGATTACCTGGTCGATATACTGAGCCCACATTTGCACAGCATCATGCATTTCTTCGCGTGTTTTTATGTTTACTCTTTTCTGCCTGACCATTAACCAGGGTAGGGACCGTCGTCTGGATATAATCCAGAAATGTATCAACGTGTTGGGGTATGACTCGATCTGCACGCCAAATCCATTCATAGCTAAAGGATGCGGGCTTGTCTTTATCGATAAAGAGAGGGTAGATGGATTTATTATCAGGTGAGATCTTTGCCTTGGGCAAGATACCTGCTCCAATGCCGAGTGATGCCCAGTCCTCGATGACTTTATAACTTAGCGCCTGACCGGCATATGCTTGTAATGCCACTCCTTGGGATTTAAGCAGGTCCGTCAAGGCATCATTCAAGCCACAGCCACCTCCGGTTAGTATGATAGGTGTCTTGGGGAGATCTGATATCTTGAAGGAGAGGGTATTGGTTGTACCCTGATTGCCTGATGCAGGTAAATAGTACAAGTTATCTTTATAAAAATGGCATGATGAGGATTCTTCAATGGTGTGCGCAGCAGGTATAATTTGAATATCAATCTGTTCCAGGCGCAGACGTTCTGACAGTTCATCAATAAAGCATTCCTTGAAAAACATCGTGACTTCAGGATGGGCTTGCCTGAATGGTGCCAGCACCTGATCCAGTAGTTGCATGTCAACTAATGGTGAGAAACCAATGCGTAGAATTTTATGCTCAGGGTTATGATATGACTCAGATGCTTTCACTAATTCGTCGCGACTTAGCAGCACTTCTTGTATGCGAGGAAGGATATATTCACCAAAGGGCGTCAGATCGACTCTGCGAGTGGTCCGATTGAATAATTTCCCTCCCAATTCGTCTTCAAGTTGGGAAATAGCATTAGACAGTGTGGGTTGTGTCGCAAAGCAAAGCTCGGCGGCTCTACTGAACGAGTGTGTTTCTGCGACTTGTACGACAAACTGAAGCTGCTTGAGGTTCATAATCTAATTCATTCAAAAAACATATAAATGTTATTAATAAATAGAATTTTTCTATTACTATAGCCGAGCTTATACTCTCTCTCGTTAGATTTCAACTAGAGGAGATCATCCAATGAGTGCTCAACGTATGTTATTTTTGACTGTCGCTATCATACTTCTTGCGGGTATTGGCTTAACTGGTTGGCAACAGATTCACTGGTTGATTTATTTGCCAGTAGGATTGCTGGTTTTTGCTGGGGCAACAGGTATTTGTCCAGGTTTGTTGCTCTATAAAAAACTCGGTTTCAAATAGAGATGCCAGCGTGAGTCACGCTCGCATCATAGCGAAGTGGCTCATTTGCGCTAGTTCATTAGTTCATTATGAATGCAGGCATGACAGAGTTATTAGCATTTGCCCTCGTCGTGATTATCATTGTCCTGTTCCTGCTTATTGGAATAGTACGGGAACTGGTTCCTACAGAACGAGGTAAATGCTACTTGGGCATTGGCCTGGGTGCAGGCGTTATTGCCTTCAGTTTGAAGATTGGGCTTATTGTATTCTTTAGTCTGTTTCCTGGATCAATGCCGGCACAGTTCCCAGAGCGAGTGTACAAGAGACAATCGGTGGTAGTGTCATCGGTTGTTGATCCCGGTTCTTACACTGGGAGTGTAGCGTATACATGGGAGGTGCTTCCGGGATCGGCACCTTATCCTTTGAATAATCCACCATCGCCTGAAAAAATAGCACTAGGCAAAAAGCTATTCTTTGACAAGCGATTGTCAGCAGACGGTTCGCTGTCTTGCGTATCATGTCATGAATTATCCGTCGCGAAAGGTGGAGGCGATGGCCATAACGTCGCGGTGGGTATCAATGGTCAACAAGGTAAACGTAATGTACCCACAGTCATCAACGCAGCATTTCAACGCCATCTATTTTGGGATGGCCGTGTCACCTCGCTTGAAGAGCAGGCAAAAGGTCCATTGATAAATCCCATTGAAATGGGCATGCCTTCATTAGATAGTGTGGTGGATAGGGTAAAAAATATTACGGAATATAAAATATTATTCAAACAGACCTATGTCATGGAGCCATCTATTACCATTAATAACATAGTAAAAGCGATCGCCACATACGAGCGTACGCTGATTACGCCGGATTCACCCTATGACCGGTTTGTCAAAGGCGATAATAAGGCGCTGACAAAAAAGCAGATTCGTGGCATGGCTTTATTTGAATCAATGGGTTGTATTCTATGTCATTCCGGCCCTAATTTCAGTAGCGCCAGTGTGTTTGGAAATTACTCACCCTATCGTTTTTTTCCCGTCATTGCACATACAGACTATGAACTGCGTTATGAGCTGACTGAAGATCTTGGCCTGGCCAATGCCTCGATGGATGTCAGGAGAGGTATTTGGCGAGTACCATCACTGCGAAATGTTAGTCGTACTTCCCCTTATTTTCATAATGGCTCGGTGAAATCACTCAAAGATGCGGTGCGGATCATGGCATCGGTACAGTTGGCCAAGCGTTTGAGCAATAAAATTGTTGATGACACATCGATTCAGTGGATGAGTTCAGCCAGGCAATTAAATGTCTCTACAAACTTGGCTATCAGTGATAACGAGGTGGATGAGATCGTGGCATTCCTTGAAGCCCTGAATGGTGAATTGCCAACGGCGCATTAATAAGAAAAGTTCTTTCATGTGGACTTATAGTTTATATGACATGCTTCAGTTCTGCATAATGCCTTATATCGTAAGTCTTATACCTGTTTGCTAGGGATATGAATCATTAGTCTGATAATTTTTTATAGTGGTGGAAGATTCAGGTTGTTCCTTATCTGGCTTTGTAATAAAGAATTCTGTTATGTGTTTATAGTACTGTCTGGCAATAGTATAAATATATTTTTAAACATGACTTATTCATAAATATTATAAGAGTCATTGGAATTAAAAATTTAATTATAAGCAAAAATAAAAGTATATTGGTTATGTTATCTCAAAGTTTTTAACACAACGTTTATATTTTTAAAGAGGTGGTTATGAAAACAATCGAACTTAAGAAATTCTTTGATATTAAAACACTCGTTTTAATATTTTCTATATTTAATATGTCTCCAGTCACTGCAGGAGGAGCGGCTTTATCCGATGGGGCAATCATTGCAATCTATAATCAGGTAAATACCTTTGATATCGAAACAGCAGGTTTGGGGGTGACTAAAAGTCACAATAAGCAAGTCATAAAGCTTGCAAAAATGGTGCAGAAGGACCATACGGCGGTACGGCAAATGGCAGCTGATTTAGCCATTAAGATCAATGTCGACCGCACCTTGCCTGCTGGCAGAGCCGAGGCTATGATCGAGCATGCACAGGTTTACAGGTCGCTCAGTAGTAAAAAAGGTAGCGATTTTGACCGGGCTTACCTGAAACATGAAATTGCATTTCACACTGCTGCGATTACGGCAGTGAAAGAGGCCTTGATTCCGAGTGCAAAAAATGAAGAACTACGTGCGCTGATGCAGAAAATATTGCCAGGTTTCGAACATCATTTGCAGGAAACCAAACGAGTAGCCAAAGAGCTGGGTTACTAGGAGCTATTAATCCGCTTTGGATTTAATATTATTACAGGAAACGATTGCGTAGCATACCCAACGCCTTTTAAAGGTGGTGGGTATGTAAGCGAACAGACTAATATTTCAATCAAACGGCTTGCTGTATTTATTCAGTAATATATCTAAAAGCAAGTCTAATCAACTCAGTTCCGATCATCTATCAATAGATTAATTATTGGTTATGGCTAGAAACATATTAGTTATTCCGCAGCTGTCTGTATCATGTTGGCAGAGAGCAATTATACATTAAAGTATGGAATGCTCTTATCCAGTACGATTAGCAAAAGAGTTTAACAGCTATAACAGCCATCATTCTTATGTTCGACAACCTGCATGAAGTCTTTGCCATTGACCTGTATCAGATGAGTGTGATCGCCCGCTTCAAAGTAGACATCAGAACAATGAGCAAGGCTGTCATCGACAATGACCTCAATGCCATAGGCTCCACCAACGGGAGGTATAGCGCCGGGTTCACAATCGGGAAACAGGGTTCTCAGTTTGTCTTCAGTGGTCAGCCCGAGGTGGCGATTGAATTGTCGGTGGACTGACCCCAGGTCGACGTGTTTGGTCGAGGGTATCACTGCCATCAGGTATCCCTGATCATCTTCTAGTACAACACTTTTTGCTAACTGCTTGCCTGGTATGTGGGCAGCCTGAGCGGTTTGCATACTGGCGTTGGTATATGCGTGTTCTATGATCTTGTAGCCGATGCAGCGATTATCCAGGTATTCGTGTAGTGTGATTGCAATGGCCATTGCTGTTTCCTCCTTCTAAAACGTGATTTTCTATACTGATGATTAAACTATAGACACTAATGGCGTAGATAACTTATCAATTTATTTAGTGGCGAGTTGCCGTTATAAATTATATTGATGTCAGCGTATCGTGGTTTTGCCGGGGGCGAGATGATAGGTAACACTAACGGCTGAGCAGATATTCTTGTGTTCCATTGGTATGCAGGATAGAGCGTTTTACCCTGAAAGGATTCATTAGCTTATGCAAGGCTTCCTGGTAATAGCAGGGGCAGGTGCGAGTACGTGGTGCCTGATGGGTGATCCTGACACTATTATCTTCGAGGATATGATATTGCCCTGGCTGTTCTGGCATCAGGCTTGAGGTGTGTATATAGCAATGCAGGATAGCATCCTTGCTGACATGAGGCAGTAGATACTCGATCAGTGCCGGAAAAATATCTGGCTGGATGTAGTTTGGCAGGTCCCATAATAATAGGACATTGAGTTGCGCCTTGTGATTTTTGTACAGGTTAAGTGCCTTAACTAAGGCGCGATTGAGTTTATGCGGACTATCCAGTTCCTCGGTGTTCATGGTAGTCAGCTCGGTGCTGCTGTTTGAAATATATAACTTGCAGCGATAGCGTGACAGGTAATCAATCGTGCTGCTACTGGGAGAACAGGTTTCCAGGATCTCGTAGCGTTGTTCAGGGTCAAGACTATCCAGCAGACTGAATAGCAGGGGGCTACTGGTGGTGTCACCCGCCTGCTGCGTACTCTGTTTAATGCTGGATTTTGCCAGGAACGACATCATTCGCAACAACTAAAATGTTGTTTGAATCAGGTGATCTGTCATCAAGATGATTTCAGGTTGACTGTTTTGCTGTCGAGTGATTCACCCGCCGTGCCTGGTTTTTTGACGACATTCATTTGTCGAGGTTCCATTTCAATGCTGCCCTTGAACATGGCTCCGTCTTCCAGGGTAACGCGTGGTGATATGATATTACCGTGTGCATTTCCTGATTCACGAATGATGACTTTTTCCTCTCCATTCATGTCGCCATTGAGTTCACCTTCGACAACTATATTATTGGCGTCGATATTGGCGTGTACACGCCCGTTTTTTCCTATAATGACATTGTGGCCCTTAAGGTTGATGTTACCCTCGACATGACCATCAATGATAAGGTCTTCATTGCCGGTGACTTCACCTTTGATCTGAATAGTGGCGCCAATAGTCGCGGTGCTGCCATGGTTTGATGGTTGCTTGATTTCATTATACTTTTGTAATTCTTCTTGTTGGTTGGTTTTCATTTTGCTGGACACATTATCCCTGATCTGTTTCATATCTATCATTGGTATCTCCATGTCTGTCGAATATTATAGTATGAGTACATGTAAATGGGGGGTACATGCTTTAGTGTGCATTATTATGAAGTGGTTTAACATGAAAAATTTGAACTGGTTCACATTTATGGCAAAGTACTGGTGTGCACCGGACGGTACTTTATGAAACAACGACCTGTCACGAGGGGTTTGTATAATAATATTTATGTTGGTTAAATTTGTTTTATTTTTGTTAATAATATCCATCCTGGCTGGTCGCTCGTTAATAGCCTCCGCAAGCGGGGATAATGCGATGGATGTTTTATATTCAGGTGATATTAGCGCCGAGAATAACAAAAAATTCTTTCAAGCAAACCGTGGAAAGAAAATCAGACGATTGTTGATCACCTCTTCGGGTGGTGAGGTTAAGGCGGGTATTGAATTGGGTCGTTGGGTATTCAGGCAGCAACTGGACGTCGTTGTTGTGGATTACTGTCTATCTTCCTGCGCCAACTATGTATTCACGGCAGGTGTCAATAAACGAATCAGCTCGGGGGCAGTAGTTGCCTGGCACGGCAATTATCATCACCTGCTCCACACGGGCGCATGGAGAGATGAGATTGCTTTACGTATGCGGAAATATCATGAAAGCAAAAAACAGGCAGAACATTATGTCAGCGCACAAGTCGATCAGCTTGTACAGTTGGAGAAAGTCTTCTTCACGATGATCGGTGTCGATGAATCTATTTGCTGGATAGCCAAGATGCCGCCGTTCAATGTCAGCAATTATTATTTTTTGTCGGTCGAGGATATGGCCCGTTTTGGGGTAGGGCGTGTAACAGCCCCCGCTGATTATCAAGCAACAGATATCAGTGGTTTGTCTGTTTCAGTGATCTATGTCAAATTACCTGCAAAAAACTGATATCAATCCTTGTCGATTAAATCCGTTATCTATCCTGAAGGAAACCCTGGTTCTGCGTTAGGTATTTTACTCATAGCCTGATAGTGGTTGCGCTTTGCCCAACCCGGAATTAATCAGAAATTTCTTAAATAATACGAATGTATAAGGTATGCTGCGCCTTATGAATATTTTATATATAGATACAACTAAAAAACTGATCGACCTATGTCAGCAATTACAGGCCTGTGACTGGCTGGCGCTCGATACAGAATTCATGCGTGAAAAAACCTATTATCCTAAGCTGTGTTTATTACAGGTAGGCACACCTGAAATCACTGCCTGTATTGATCCCTTATCGATCGATGATCTTGACCCCATATTAAAACTGATCTATGACCCTGGTATGGTCAAGGTGATGCATGCCTGTGGACAGGATATGGAGTGTTTTTATCACTTACGTGGCGATCTTCCCACCCAGGTTTTTGATACCCAGGTGGCAGCGCCACTACTGGGCTACCCCGAGCAGGCCGGATATGCACGATTGGTTGAAGATATCCTCGGGGTTCGGCTTAAAAAATCACATACTCGTGCTGACTGGTCGCACAGGCCATTATCTGCAGCACAATTGGAATATGCAGCTGACGATGTCGTGTATCTATGTCGTCTTTATACCCATTTGCATGATCAGTTGTCACAACGGGGGCGTCTTGATTGGCTGCAATCCGATTTTGTATCCCTCAGTGACAGTTCACGTTACGAGAATCCACCAACCCTGGCCTGGCGTCGTATCAAGGCAGCGCAAAAGTTACGCGGTAAACAGCTGGCTATTCTGCAGGCGTTGGCGGCCTGGAGAGAGACGACTGCTCAAAAAGACAATATCCCGCGAGGTTGGTTGATCAAGGATGACGTATTAGGGGATATTGCCAGACAGCAACCGACTAACATGGAGGAGTTATCCAGGATCAGGGGTTTGAATGAAGGGACACTCAAACGACGCGCAGACAAGATCCTGAAGGTCATTAGCGACAGCCGCAATAATACGCCTGAAGCCTTGCCTGCGTATACGCGTGCGCTCAAACCGAGTGTCGAGCAAGAGGCCTTGGTGGAGCTGTTGAGTGCAGTGGTTCATTTGCGTGCAGCCGAGCAGACTTTAAATCCAGCTCAATTAGCTTCGCGTAAGGAGTTACAGCGCCTGGTAATGGGTGATAATGAGCTGGATATCATGCAAGGCTGGCGCCGCAAGCTGATTGGTGAAGAACTGCAATCGGTGTTAACAGGGGAACGTCAACTCCATATTCAGGATGGTTCTCTGAAGGTGTTGGAGAGAGACGTTTCCCTGTCATAGCTCGACAGTTATTTAGAGCCGAATACCTTTTTCAATAAGCTGGTTGTTTGTGCAACGGGATCTTGACGGATCTTTTTTTCCTGCTCAGCGACCATCAGATAAAGTCCATCGACTGCCTTTTGCGTAACATACTGGTCAAGATCGACATTCTTGTCACCGACCAGGCTTTTGGCAAATCCCAGCTTGTCGATCATCTTTTTATAGGAAGACGTAACGCCAGAGCTGTCAGTCATCTGTTTGGTGATCGGCAGCATTTGTTGACTCAAGTCGGTTTCGGTGGTCTTGCGAAAGTATTCGGTGGCGGCATTGTCACCACCCTTGAGTATCTTCATGCCGTCATCAATGCTCATATTCGCTACGGCTTTGGAAAAAATGGGTGCGGCTTTGACGATAGCTTTTTCGGCAGCATGGTTCATGGTTTCTACAAATTCATCAGCATATTGTGAAGCACCCAGTGTCCTTAATGTGCTTTCCACTTTGCTCAAGGCGCCAGGCATGGGGATCCTGACTTTCTGGTTATTCAGGAAGCCGTTTTCAGCCCCCAGGTTGGTGACCGCATGTTGAGTTGCTTTTTGTAAGGCCTCTTTGAGGCCACCGATGACATCCGTATTGGATAACAGGCTGGTGCTACCAGCAGATTGTTGGGTCTGTGTATCTGTTGCTTTGTCAGAATCGAGATTCAACCAGTCACGCCAACCTGCATTTGATGAAAGTGAAAGTATACTGATCGCAATGCATGTAGATGATACAAGTAAAACTTTTGTGACCATTGTGTTGCTCCTCTCTAATGACCGTTTTATTAAGTTTCTTTTTTTCTCGACTCAATGGAATAGAACGCCGATGCCAAAATGTATTTTTGGGTCGTTATTATTCAGGGATTCCTGTTCCCATAAATGAAGTTGTGATGTCTCGATAACCGGAAAGGCATAGCTGGCACCACCGACACTGCCGTTTTCCATGCCAATAAAGGTACCGGTTAAACTTATCCAACGATTTTTTTGATATTTAGCCGTTTCCAGATATCCGGGTGCAAGTGCAAAGAATCGCCCCAAGGGTTCAGCGTCAGTATTAAGCCGGCCTTGATCATCTATGGGGTAGGCCAGTACCTCAAGTCGAGTATGATCCTTGAAATTATGACTGGAAAGGATAGTGCCGCCCCACAAGACTTGATGACCCTTGGCATGCTCGGAATGGACTGCATTTCGAGGGTTAAGCCCGTGATCAATATTCTCCAACTTGAAAGCAGGTTTTGTGGCGCAGGCTGTGAGTAGTAAGAGTAAAAAAATAGACCCGTATTTTCTCATTTAGCAGGGCTCCTGAACTTAACCGTAAAAGACTAATATGGGTAATGGTGCCAGGGATACCAGGGTCCCCATGGGTACCATGGATCGTACCAGTAATCCGGATCAGGTTCTACCGGTAGTGGCCATAGATAAATAGTGTTGACAGCGACGACAGGGTAACGATAAGGGTACTCTCCAATCATTTTATTCGTTATTTGTATGAATTGTCCTGTCACCGTTACTTCCCTGCCGGGGGTGTATAGGGAGGGCTCAACGAATCGTTCTATTTGTGCAATGAAGCGACCATAGTGGTTCTTGCTATCTTCAGGCTGGCCATTTTTATCGAGCGGTTTTGCCAGAATAATAATGTGTGTGTAATCGGGCTTGTTTTCGATCTGGATGACTTCTCCTCCCCAGCGAACCATTTGTCCGAAAAACGATTCCGCTCGTTGGCGCGCCTCATCCGGCGTTACATTACTCTGGGGAGATTGTCTGATCTTTTCCGGGATGTTACTTGTGCAGGCAGGAAATAACAGGATGCTAAAAAGCACCCATAAAAAATGCGGGGTTATGAATTCAGTTTTCACTAGTCGGGCCTTGTTATCCTTCATATGTGTTGCCTGTTTGTAGCTATTCCCTGTCACAATGACGGTCTATGATAGTAGTAGATTTAACCAGTTCAAACAATATCACCATAAACCCTTAGACCCGCTGACATAGAGCAGGTTCAGTGTCATATTTTTGAATTTATAAACAAGCTTTGACCATTATCAGTACTTTTTTTGCAGAATAGTTCTATATTTAATATTGAGGTATTTAGAGGGAATGTTATGCAGATAATATCGCGTTATAACTGCTCGTGCCTACTGTTGATTTCGTTAGTGTTGTCTCAGCCCGCCGTTGCTAAGGATGAGTATGCGACTGCGCGCGCGGCTATGTTGAGATCGATTGAGGCGCATGTAAAGGAAACCAGTCTTTACCTCGATAAAGAAGCGCTCAATCCCAGCGTTATGAAGGCGTTGGGCAGCGTCCCCCGTCATGAGTTTGTCCCGCAGTCGCAAAGACGCGTTGCCTATGAAAACAGGCCACTACCCATCGGTCACGGGCAAACCATATCTCAACCCTACATTGTGGCGGTGATGACGGACTTACTTAAGGTCAATTCGAACAGCAAGGTGCTGGAGGTGGGTACGGGGTCGGCTTACCAGGCGGCGATTTTATCAGAACTGGTTGATCGTGTTTATACCATTGAGATCATTGAGGCCTTGAGTGAGCAGGCGAATGAGCGACTGCATCGACTCGGCTATGATAATGTTCAAGTAAAAACAGGTGATGGCTATTATGGCTGGGCGGAGCATGCTCCCTTTGATGTCATTATCGTGACCGCAGCGTCCAGCCATGTGCCTCCTTCTCTGATCAAGCAGCTCAAGCCGGGCGGTCGAATGGTAATACCGGTAGGTAGTCGTTTCATGACCCAGGAACTCCTGCTGATCAATAAACAGCAAGATAACAAACTGATTACCCGGCAGATATTACCCGTGATGTTTGTGCCGCTGACGGGCGATCATTAGCGGACGTATTTTTACAAGATGGGACATCACCCTCCGTATTTATCCATCCTGCTGTTGTCGGCAGGTTCTCTCGCCTATGAAATTCTGTTAATGCGGCTGTTTTCAATTATTCAATGGCATCACTTTGCCTATATGATCATTGGCTTGGCACTGTTGGGTTATGGTATCAGCGGGACGCTGGTATCTCTGTTCCAGAAGTATTTATTAAGTCGTTATTCACAAATTTATCTTGTCTGTTTATTGTTGTTTTCCCTATTCACTGTGATTAGTTTTCTGGTCGCGCAAACGATACCATTTAATGCTGAAGAAATATTGTGGGACTGGCATCAGTCAATTTATTTGCTGCTGATATTTTTGCTGCTGGCCATCCCGTTTTTCTTTGCTGCCAGTGCGATCTGTCTGACATTAATGCAGTATAGCGCGCAGATCTCCCGTGTATATGCAGTTGATTTGATCGGTGCCGGTATGGGCAGTATTGGCGTGGTCTACCTGTTGTTCATGCTGTTTCCACAGTCTGCGTTGCTTGCTATCAGTCTACTCGGTCTAATCACTGTTGTTGTGGCAGTATGGGAATTGCGGTTAGATGAACGCTTACGGGTAAGTCTGGTGCTGACTATTGCTATTCTGTTATTTATTGCATCCGGACAGACCATTGAATTGCATATCTCTCCCTATAAAGGGCTGGAGCAGAGTTTGAGGGTGGCAGGGACGCGGATTATCGAACAGCGATCAAGTCCACTGGGCTTACTGAGTGTGATCGAAAGTAAACGGGTACCTCTTCGTCACGCACCAGGACTGAGCCTGAATGCGAGCCAGGAACCTCCTGAGCAATTGGGGGTGTTTACCGATGCCGATAATTTAACCGCGATCACGCGTTCAAGTGATAAGCTTGAACGATTATCCTATCTTGATCAAATGTCATCTGCATTACCCTATCATTTAGTTAAACCTGAACGTGTACTGATTGTCGGGGCAGGGGGTGGTTCTGATATCCTTCAGGCCAGATTTCATCAGGCGCCAAGGATAGATGCTATCGAACTTAATCCACAGATGGTCGATCTCGTCAGTGATCGCTTCAGGGCATTTTCCAGTGCCCTTTATGACCATGACAATGTGAATATTCATATTGGTGATGCGCGGGATTATTTGCGGGTAAGCGCTCAGGACCATGATTTGATCCAGTTGGCTCTACTGGATACATTTAATGCCTCGACATCCGGTTTATATGCCCTCAATGAAAACTATCTATACACGGTTGAAGCCTTGCAAATTTATCTGGATCATCTCAAGACGGATGGTTATCTTGCTATTACTCGATGGATAAAAATACCGCCACGGGATACATTAAAGTTATTTGCAACAGCCATTGATGCATTAAAAAAATCAGGAGTACAGGCGCCTGAAAAACGACTGGTGCTTATTCGCAGTTGGCAGACCAGTACCTTGCTGGTAAAGAACGGTGAGGTTTCTGAGCAGGAAATAGACAGCATAAAAACTTTCTGTCGCGAACGTTCTTTTGATGTGGCCTATGTTCCTGGTATTTCAGAACAACAGGCCAATCAATACAATATTTTGCAGCGCCCTATTTTTTATAGGGGGGCGACAGCCTTACTAAGTGCTAAACGTCAGCAATTTATGGATCAGTACAAATTTAACCTTGAACCTGCGACAGATGACCGCCCTTATTATCATCATTTCTTTAAATGGACGACATTGGTCGAGGTTATTCAGTTGCGTGGCAAAGGGGGTATGCCACTGATTGAATGGGGTTATATGATCCTGGTTGCTACCCTGATTATTGCTTTATTAGTCAGTGTCTTGTTAATACTCTTGCCCATGTTTTACTTTCAGCGCCATCCTATTGCTCCATCTGGTGTGCTTAGTCGTGTTCATGTTGTATTATATTTTTTTCTGATCGGGCTGGCATTTTTATTCATTGAAATCGCATTTATGCAAAAATTTATTTTATTCCTGCATCACCCCATCTATGCGATATCAGTAACATTAAGCGCTTTTCTGGTGTTTGCAGGGATGGGTAGTTATTGGTCAAGACATCTGGGTCGCAAGTTTTCAGATCGACAAACCGCCGTCATTGCTGTTGTTGCTATCTCACTATTGAGTTTGTCATACCTGTTAATGCTGGATCATGTGTTTAATCATTATGCGACGGCAGCGGTCAATATACGGATTCTTCTGACCATCCTGTTAATAGCGCCTCTGGCTTTTTTTATGGGTATGCCTTTCCCGAGCGCGCTATCGAGTCTGCAACAATACGATAGACATTTTATACCATGGGCATGGGGCGTTAATGGTTGTGCTTCGGTCATTAGCGCGGTGCTCGCCAGTTTGCTCGCTATACACTTTGGTTTTACGGTAGTGATTGTACTGGCCATATTATTATATATAGCTATATTGTTTCTTTTTCCGCTGCAAAAAATAAAGCAGGCATGAATTTTATAAGTCTATGCCTATGGGAGTAAACATGTATACGCTGCTGGCAAATTTGACCGCCATGATACATGTGGCCTATATCCTGTTTGTGTTGGCTGGGCAGGGGCTGATCCTGATTGGCTGGGCGCGAGGTTGGCACTGGACCCGTGCGCGCATCTTTCGCATGCTACATCTCGCGGCTATAGGTTTTGTTGTGATTGAGACCTTGAGCGGGATTTTTTGTCCACTAACTTTGCTGGAGAATTATTTACGTGCGCGCTCGGGTGATGCGCTATATTCGTCCAGTTTTATCGGTTACTGGGTTGACTGGTTAATCTATTACAATGCGCCAGAGTGGGTGTTCGCATTGGTGTATTCTGTTTTTTTTATTGTTGTCGTCGTCACATTTATAGTGTATCCACCTCGGCGCGCAAAAAATAACGGTCAAGAAGAATGTGACGACTGAGGAAACGATTGGTAAAAACCTTGTTTGCCAAGGCCAGCTTGAGTTGATCAGGTATCCATTTTTTCTGTTGGTATTGTCTTTTACCATAGCGCGTGCTCAATTTATGTCTGTAGGAATCAAGTTTATTTAGCGAATAATCACCCTGTGCATTGATGATAACCTCTGCAGCCAGCATGCCAGATTCGATGGCTGGCCTGATGCCCTCACCACTTTCGGTATATGCCAGTCCCGCAGCATCGCCTACCAGTAAGACGCTGTCATCAAGTATCTTGCGCTGAGCATGATCATATAGCAGGTAGGCATGACCTTTAAATCCGTTTGTAATATCACTCGGGATCTTGCCCTGTTGTTGAAGAAATTGAAGGAATTGTGATGTATCCCTGGATATCCTGCCTGACTCTTCACGGCCAACACCGATATTGAGATATTGATCTTTACGGAATACCCAGCCATAGCCGGACAGGTCAGGATAAAAAAACAGTTCCGGTATTTCGGCGTTTATGTGGCAATCAGATTGCTGTTGCACTGTCATTTTGAACTCTATTTCCTGCGCAGAAACTGATCGTTCAGATTTACCAATTTTTGCCCCCAGGTGGCGGGCAACTGGACAAAAATGACCGCCGGCCCCGATCAGCATGGATGCCCGGATATTGTTATTAATGGTCCAGTGATTGTCATGCCTTTTTATCTCATTGACGGGTTGGTTTAATATCAATCTGGAGCCGCAACGTGACAACAGGTAGTGGTCAAATTCATAACGACGAATGCCGTAACTGACTGTTTGGCTGTAATCGTTATAGGCAAAATGACCATCCATTGAGCCGGTTCGGAACCCCTGTATTTCCTGGCAAACACGTCCCTGGCGATAATGGTTGAGATCCAGATCCAGTTCGTCGACCACCGCCGGCGTTATCCAGCCTGCGCAGACCTTGTCGCGGGGAAAAGTGCATTTATCCAGGACAATCACATCAAGTCCTGCATCACGTAGTCGTCGCGCGCACGAAGAGCCGGACGGGCCGCCTCCGATAATCAGGATGTCGCACGTTTCCACGATTTTTCATCCCTATTAGTATTTTCGTCATCATTGTATAAATACGCACGTGTTAGCGGAATATCGTTATTGGCCGGGCGTGTAAAAATGACCTGGAACAAATTCAGGTCACCACAACTGAAATTGGCAATGGAGCCAGCCAGATAAAGTCTCCATGCACGTACGAACTTTTCATCGAACATCTGGCTAATTTGCATTTCATGTTGATCAAAACGTTGCAGCCAGTGTTGCAGGGTTTCGGCATAATGCAGGCGCAGGTTTTCGACATCAAGCACACTAAAGCCGCCTGGTTCAAAAACATCCATCATTTCCCTTAATGTGGGTGTGTAGCCGCCCGGGAATATACGTTTGACTAGCCAGGGATTCATAGGTACGGGTTCATTTTGTGCAATACTGTGTATGAGGCCACGTCCGTGTTCAGGCAGGCAGCTATCGATGACGTTACACAAGGTGCGGTAGTTTTCTGTGCCTACATGTTCCAGCATGCCTATCGATACAAAGACATCGTAAGTACCCTTTATATTTCGATAATCATCTTCAATAAACTCTACTTGTTTATCGAGTCCCTGTTGCTGTGCACGTTGTCTGGCCTCGAGAATTTGTTGATGCGATACATTATAGGCCGTGACCTTGACGCCATAATATTTCGCCATATGCAGGGCTAGGCTGCCCCAGCCGCAGCCGGCTTCTACCACTGTTTCGCCGGGTTTTAATCTTAATTTTCGGCAGATATAGTCCAGTTTCGAAAATTGAGCCTGTTCCAGCGTAGCTTCGGCATCTGGAAAATAGGCACAGGTGTAGACCAGGTCTTCGTCCAACCAGAGTTTATAAAATTCATTACCAACATCATAGTGGTAGTGAATATTATCTTGGGCGCGACTCAAACTGTTATTATGATGTCGACGAAATCCCTGGAACAGGTGGTGTCCCAGGGATTTTTTCTCATGGAGTTTCGGCCGCGCTTGAATGACTGTCTGTAAAAAATGTATAAGATCTCCACTTACCTGGATGCGTCCTGCGCTAAACTCTTCTCCGAAATTCAGGCCAGGGTTTGTTATAAAACGCCATAGGGCGCTGCGATTCTGTATATGTATGCCAGTTGTTGGTTTTTTATTACAGACAAAGATTTCGGTATTATCGGGTAAGGATATAAATATACATGGCTTACCCAATGCCACCAGTAATTTTCTGACAAGCCATTTTTCTATCGATAATATATGTGTTGTATTTGAATCGATACGTGTATTAGTATTTTTCTGAGGAGCACTCTCCGATGATTCAGGTTGAGTAGCTAAATTCATTTTGTCCAGTTTCATTGCTAAAGGCTCCTCTATAAATATTAGTTAAGTATATACCATCCACATCGATATTATATTTTGTCTGATTGATAGACTTAATATGTTTATTAAAATTGAAAGTTCTCTATATTTTATAAAACAAATAAGTCATTATGCCCATGTTTTTATGAATAAATCCTTGTTGTTTGATCAAGCCGCGATGTTTCGTTGATTACATTTTTATTGCGTGGATTGCTGTAGCATTTTCAGCAGCTGCATGGCATTCTGCGGGGCAGCGGCTTTGGTGTCATTATCAAAATACACATGAACATCGCGACCTTCGTTGAGCCAATTTTGCAGTTTTATTGCCCATTTTGATAAAGATGCCAGATTATAAGATGATGCATATGTTTGTGTGTGCCCATGCAGGCGCACATAGGCAAAATCCGTTGTGATGATGTCCCACAGTTTCCAGTCGGCAGCATCCGACTGACAGGCTGCGATACGATGTTTGTGCAGGCAGTCTGCCACATCATCAGTAAACCAGCTTGAATGGCGAATTTCTATGCAATGCCTGGCTCCCTTCCATTGTTCAAGGGCCGTGATAAATGTCTCAAGCCTGGGTAGATTAATTTTAAATTGACCAGGTAACTGCCACAGAACAACTGCTAGTTTGTTTCCCAGTCCCTGTGCCCGTTCCAGTATGATCCATATCGCGTAGCAGCGCTTCATCGGCATAGATTATGGCGGGTACGCGCATGTTCGCGTGAGGTTCAATGCGCCAGGTATATTCACTTTCACGACTGAATAATTGCAAGTCCACGATCGCTAACCTCTCATGAAACAAATACACGGCCAGCCTATAAAGCGGCATTCGGTTTTTACTCTTTGTTTTCCTGATATTTTAATGCGATCAATTATAGTCGCGATCCAGTTCTCTAGGTTAGTGCAAGCTATATGCTGGATCTAAACGTCCACCACTGTTTGCGCATGCCAATAACCTTCATCATCTTGGTGAACACTTAATGTAGTATTAGTGGCTCCCTTGATCTCTACTGCAGGCTGATGTCTTGCCGGATCTATGTTTTCACTCCACGCACTACCATGCAATTGCCCGGATTCAATCTCGACTTCAAAACGGCTGAATAACAATTTATGGCTGGACATNTGGTAGATAAGCGCATTGAGCCAGTCAACCAGCAATAATTCGTCATCCGGGGCCTTGCAGTCGATGTCGATCTTTAATTCCGGCCTTATAGTGTCGAGTTCGCAAATGACGGCAATCATCGCCAGTGAGGCCTGTATAAAGGCTTCAGCCTTTGTTGTACCTATACCGTGTACACCAATATCTGCTTCATGTTCGTAGTGTTGCCAACTTGATGAAGACATTTTGCGCTACTCAACAAAACAGAGTATGGATTAATTTTTTAGCTTAGCATTCCTGGTAGTCTATCGGGCAGATGCTGACGGATATCCTCTTCACTGTGTTGTGTCAGGTTTTTGTCTATCTCCAATGTAATCAGTTTTAATGTTTCCGCGGTTAAATGTTCGCGTAGCAGGCCAAGAAATGCAGGTGCAGCAACAAC
>JGI24023J19991_10000360_pt1 | contig 35599 bp, 29 predicted proteins | sample Cruoilmetagenom1_FD_19991 | JGI IMG/M metagenome (IMG submission 19991)
CGCCGCCCTGCAGTAGCGGCTTGATCAGCTCGAGATACCAGTCGCAGAAGATGTGCCAGAGGAAATGATAAAGCGCACCCGCCGCGTCATTGAACCGGTAGGCCTCGATGCCGCCCGAGACCTCGCCCGAGGCCTTTTCCACCTCGCCTACGATCCAACGGTTGATCGGGTCTTGGCATTTTGCCGGATCATAATCCGGCGAGCCGATGCAACCATTCATCTCCAGGAAGCGCGATGCGTTCCAGAGTTTGGTCCCGAAGTTCCGGTAGCCCTCGACCCGGGACTTGGCGAGCTTGATATCGCGGCCCTGGGCGGCCATGGCTGCCAGCGTGAAGCGCAGGGCGTCGGCGCCATATTCGTCGATGAGCTCCAAGGGATCGATCACATTGCCCTTGGTCTTCGACATTTTCTGGCCCTTCTCGTCGCGGACCAGGGCGTGGATGTAGACGGTGTGGAACGGCACTTCTTTCATGAAGTAGAGCCCCATCATCATCATCCGGGCGACCCAGAAGAAGATGATGTCGAACGCCGTCACCAGGACGTCGGTATTGTAGTACCGCTTCAGTTCGTCTGTCTGCTCGGGCCAACCGAGCGTCGAGAACGGCCACAGCGCCGAGGAAAACCAAGTGTCGAGCACGTCGTCGTCGCGCTCCAATTCGGTTTCCTTGCCGTAGTGCTCACGGCCGAGCGCCTTCGCTTCTTCCTCATCCAGGGCGACGAACACCTTGCCGTCGGGCCCGTACCAAGCCGGTATCTGGTGCCCCCACCAAAGCTGGCGCGAAATGCACCAAGGCTGGATGTTGCGCATCCATTCGAAATAGGTCTTTTCCCAGTTCTTTGGCACGAACACCGTCTCGCCGCGCTCGACCGCTTCGATGGCGGGAGCGGCGAGCGTCTTGGCGTCGACATACCATTGCTCGGTCAAATAGGGCTCGATCACCTCGTTCGAGCGGTCGCCATAGGGCAGCGTGTGGCGATGCTCCTCGATGGTCTCGATCAGGTCTTGAGCTTCCAGGTCCGCGAGAATCCGCTCGCGCGCCTCGTAGCGGTCGAGCCCGCGATAGGCTTCAGGCGCCTCGTCATTGATGCAGGCGTGCCGGTCCAGGATGTTGACCATTTCCAAGCCCTGGCGGCGTCCAACCTCGAAGTCGTTGAAATCGTGGGCGGGCGTGATCTTGACCGCGCCCGAGCCCTGTTCGGGATCGGCGTGTTCGTCGGCCACTATTGGTAGCCGCCGGCCAACCAGGGGCAGGATAGCGTGCTTGCCGACCAGATCCCGGTAGCGCTCGTCTTCTGGATGGACCGCGACGCCGGTGTCGCCCAACATGGTCTCGGGCCGCGTCGTCGCCACTACGATATGGCGGCCCTCTTCGCCCTCGATCGGATAGCGCAAATGCCAAAGCTTGCCCGCGGTCTCGACCTGAAGGACTTCGAGGTCTGAGATCGCCGTAACCAGCTTTGGATCCCAATTGACCAGGCGCTTGTCCTTGTAGATCAGCCCGGCGCGATAAAGCTCGACAAAGACTTTGAGAACCGCGTGCGACAGGCCCTCGTCCATGGTGAACCGCTCGCGGGACCAATCGCACGAGGCGCCGAGCCGTTTGAGCTGATTGAAGATGGCACCGCCGGATTCTTCCTTCCAGGCCCAAATCCGCTCGACAAAGGCCTCGCGCCCGATCTCGCGGCGGCCGGGCTCCTGCCTGTCCCGGAGCTGGCGCTCGACCACCATTTGCGTTGCGATGCCGGCGTGATCCATGCCCGGCTGCCAGAGAACGTCCTTGCCGCGCATCCGCTCAAACCGGATCAGCACGTCTTGCAAGGTGTTGTTCAGAGCGTGCCCCATATGCAGCGAGCCCGTGACATTGGGCGGCGGGATCACGATGCAATAGGGCTTGGCGCCTCGGGCCACGCGGTCTTCAATGCCGGAGGCGAACGCGTCCGTCTCCTCCCATAGGGAGTAAATCCGCCGCTCGATTTCGGCGGGCTGATAGGTTTTATCGAGCATGGGTGTGGGCGCTCGTGCGAAGGCGTTGTCAGGCGCGGTCGTAAGCCGTCGAACCTCAGGCTGTCAACCGATCAGGAGAGTTCGTGAAACCACGGGCCCTCGGGCTCGCGGACCCGACGATCGAAATGGGCAATTCGCCTGCCAGAATTCCCTCTTGGGCGAAGGCATGGCCCGGCCCGTCGCCGGGCCGGGAAATTGCCGCTTAATCCTTCAGCTTTTCAGACGATGCAATCTCGTCCTTCACCGCGTTCTCGATAATGCGCGGCAAGTTGTCGTCAAGCCACTCGCGAAGCATCGGCTTCAACATTTCCTTTACGCTGGTCTCCAGCGTTGGAGATTGCACAGAAGTAGTCACAGCCGAAGGTCCATTCGTACTCGGACTCAGCATCTCTTCCAGACTGTCGGTGGCTTCCTCCGCCTCAGGCTGTTCTTCGAACGCGGAGGGCTGGGAAGACTCTGATGCTTCCTCTTCCTCGACCGCAGCGGCGGCGCCTAGACCCTCTCCTAGCTCAGCCTCTTCAGCCGCTATTTCCGCCGTTTCGGACTCCAACGCCTTTGCTGCTTCGGCCTGCGCAGAAGCTCCATAGAAAGACGATGGGGCGGTCGTGTCGAGCTCTGCCTCCGGCGTCTCCTGCTCTTGGCTCGCGGTCTGCTCCGGTTCGGTCGCAGCGGTATCGGCGGCTTCCGCTTCCGGTTCATCCGGCTCCAACTCGGCGCCACGGGCTATGGCTTCGACGGCCTCGGCAATCGAGGCGGGTGCAACCGGCGGCTCGGGCTCGCCGACCGTGTCGGCTGCCTCGGACATCTCGGGTTGTTCGGCCTCAAACGAAGCCTCTTCGACCTCGAATTCCGCGTCCTCGGTCACGCCCGGGACTTCTCCCATAGGGGCAACCTGAGCTTCGGCGACTTCGACCTCGACTATCACCTCTTCGCTGGCAGCCAATTCCAGCTCTGCAACCATCTCGGCTTCGTCCACCACCGGTGGCTCAGCTTCAGCTGCCTCCGCCGTCCCGGTATCGAACTCCGAAACTTCTGGTTGCGGTGGCATATCGCTAGCTTGCGATGCCGCAACAGCAATCTGCTCGACCTCTTCCGTCAGCTCGAGGACTTCCTCGACGGCTGACGACATCGCATCCTCTTGATGCAAGGTCTCTGCAATGCTCTCGGCTAATTCGCCTTTTTCGGTATCTTCGGCCTGGGCCTCGGGAGCCGCTTGTTCGCTCGCCTCCTGCTGGGTCCCCGCACCGTCTTCATCTTCCGCAATGATCCGCCTGATGGACGCCAGTATCTCGTCCATAGTCGGCTCAGGAGCCTGCTCGCTACTACTCATCACGAATTCCTCTGCCGCAATCGAGACCACCCCGCGCTTACTCCGCCTGGCCCCGGAAACTGGCCAATATCTTAACACAAGGTAAATGCAGAAGTCTCGCCCAGGTTCCAAATCGGCGGTGTGCGGACCGGTTTATGGTTAACTTTTCGGCTGTTAGGGGCTCAATCAGGTTGGCAATCAGGTGCAATTTATCGGCGAAAATCTGCCATCGAACGCAACCATAAACCCAGTCGCTAAAACACGAACACCGGCCGTTCCTCGAAGTCCGGCAAGGGCGGTGCGCCCGCGTCAAACGCTCTTCGCCGGCTGAAGTCCATGCCGACCTTCTCGTACAGATAGGCGCTGGAAAGGCCATTGCCGCGCAGAATTGCGACCAGCCGGCCGCCTTCCTTGAGCTGTGCCAACAACCCAGCAGGGGCATCGGGCACGCTGCCCTCCAACAAGATCACCTCATACGGCCCCTCCTCCGCGGCTCCCTCCCGCAGGGCACCAACCGAGATATCCGCGTTATCGGCTTCCAATTGGGTGAGCGTCGCGGCTGCCTGAGCCGCTAAATCCTCGTCCATTTCCAATCCGATAACCGCGCCCGCTAATCTCGCAAGAATTGCAGTGGAGTATCCGGTGGCGCAGCCCACATCGAGCACCAGATCATCGGCGTGGACATTGGCCAGCTGGATCAGGCGAGCCTGCGCCATTGGCGGCATCAGCGCGCGGCGCGGAGCCCTGCCGCCAGCCGGCTCCACCGGGACCTCATCATCCATATAGGCAAGCGAGCGCAGGGACGCCGGCACGAATATTTCGCGCGGAATCTCCAGCATAGCTTCCAAGATGCGCGGGTCGGTAACCTTGTTTGGCCGAATTTGAGATTCGACCATATTGAGCCGCGCTGCCGCCAAGTCGTCCATGTCCCCTCGCCCTTGATCGGATGCAGGGTCGCGAACTTAGCCAAACCGATCCGTGATCGCTAGGCCCGACGATTATGGCAAATGCTTTTTTTCAGTTCGTCAATTTTCGGGCCTTGGCACGCGAGACTTGAGGCAGCCGGGTGCCACACAAGCCCGCCCACGTTGCGCCGTTGAGTAGCCGTGCCTGCTTTGCTATAGGTCGCGCTGCCTCGCGCGGGCGGTCGGCGCGACCACGCATTCGACCCCATTGCGAGCGTTGGAAACGGCTCCCTAGCGGCCGTATTTCCTGGGGCCACGTGGCGGAGTGGTTACGCAGCGGACTGCAAATCCGTGCACCCCGGTTCGATTCCGGGCGTGGCCTCCACCCTAATCATCGACCCCGCCATCATGACCCTGCCCGTGGGCTTCCCGCGTGATCGCCTTGCGCTTCGCCCGTCCGCGCCGTTCTCCCCACCAAACTTCGAGCCGGCGGCGCCAACGGCGAACAATGGCGAGGTCAACGGAGAGCACCAACAGTCCAAGCGGAATCATCCAATATCCGACGATGGGCAAGAATCCCAATACGCCAAACAGGATCAGCAATAGTCCGATTGCGAGCCGGACCAAGCGGTTGCGCGGCAGATAGATGGACCGTTTGCCTAGGCGGATTCTGGGGGACACGGGCGCGGGCTCTGAATCGATTGGCGTGGGCGAAGGCGATCCGGTGATAAGCGATCACTCCGGCCCGCGCAACGCTAACGCTGTCGCGGGCCGGGCCACGGGCTCACGGCGTATTGGCAAGGCGTCGCGGCTTTTGCTATAGCCTCGGGCTCAGTCAACGCGCCGATGGGCGCGCTGATCCTCGGTAGCTCAGTTGGTAGAGCAAGCGGCTGTTAACCGCTGGGTCGCCGGTTCGAGTCCGGCCCGGGGAGCCAGTTTTTAGAAAAGTCGTCGGGACTACCTCGGCGGCTTTTCTTTTTGATGGCTGCGCTCAGCTATAATTGCCCGCCAATTGGAAGGCGTAAGTCGCGAGGGAGCGCCTACTAAGGCGCCGCCATGGACCGGTCGCTCATTAACCTTTCGCTAGTGCCTTGAGCTGCTCGGCCCAGTTCTCGTATTCGCGAAGTGGCTTCCAGCTGAGCTTGGGCACGATATGGGCATAGCCCAGACGCCAAATCGGGAGGCTGTGCAGGATCTCGTCGATTTGATCACCGGAGTCGACGTCGAGCACGGCAATGATCTGGTACTCGCCGGCGACCTTCCAGATGTTCTTGATTGCGCCAGCCTTGACTGCTTCGATCGCCGCCACGGACTCTTGCCGCCAAATCTCAAAGAAATCCTTATTGGACAGCCCTTCGGGCTTGGCCAGGTCGGCCGTCATCATTACCAGCATGGAACGCTTCTCCGCGATGAATGGCCCGCACGTGGACCCGGCTGTAGGGTAGCCCGGCGGCGCAAGGCATGCACGCCGTCATCGAGCGCTGCGAGGCTGTCAACGGATTGCTCGACAGGCTTGGCTGCGGCGCAGGTCTAGTCGGCTAACCTGTGGATTCGAAGATCATCACCAGTCGCCGCGCCGCTTGAGCGATGAGTATGGTGAGGCCAATTACCATCACCACCGCCATGCCGATCAGTGTGACCCGGCTCATGCCCTTGGATTTGGGATCCTTCTCCCGCTTCGCCATTCCAGCTCGCCCTTTTGCCCAACCAATCGGAGTGGCCGCCGCAGCCGCACCATGCGCCCTACTTGCTGCACGGTGCTGAGCGCCACGATAGGACAGGGAAGGCATCTGTTCCAGCCATTGGGTCCGCCGGGCCGCATTCGCGGCGAAACCAAAACCATGAGCTAGAGCCGAGGCCGGCTAGCTATGCGGCATCTCTCGGTTCACCGGAAAGACGCACGGCCTGTAGCGGCGCGCCATTGCTATGCACCATCTCAACCCTCTCCGCCCCCGGTTCAGACGGCCATGGATTCTGCGCGCCATGGAATGCAATCCAGGCCATTGCGAAGGTTATCCGCGGCGGGATCGGCGTAATTCCGCGCTCATATCGCTGAATCTGCCGAAAATGCAGTCCGAGCAAATCGCCAAGCTGACTTTGATCGAGCCGCAAGACCTGTTTGCGGCATTGTACGAACTGTGTCGGGGTCATGATTCTTTCTCCAATTGTCCGCGCCTTCTTGACTTCGTCATGGACAGCCCCCGAGGGAGATGTGCAGTACCCGAAACAGGCTCGGCATCCTGCACATCTCCGTTCCCTGGGAGGGGAGCTGCTAAATCCGGATCACGTGCTGAGGATGCGACCCAGCTGGCCACCCGCAATGGATGCGCTTCGGCGTTTCACCACGCGATCAAGAAAACAGATTGTTAGACGAGGTGGGGCGGTCCACGGATCTCGGGCGCCAAGGGGTGGCGCCCGGAATTTACGTCGTAGGACCTTGCTAGGATCTCAACTTCGGCCGTTGGGGCATGCCGCATATCACTAGCGGCAGCCAGCGAGGCTGCGAGAGAAATCAATCCAAGACAGCACGAGCAATTCTTAGCCGCCGGCTGTGAGCCATTCCCCTCGTCCAGCGCGCCGAATGTAGCCTTGTGGCACATCATCGCCGCTTGGGCGTGGCCGTCGCTCTGGCCCGCAACCAACCCGAACATCGCTGCGGCGTGCCAAGCCGATAGGCCCGCTTGGAACAGCAGTCCCATAACGGCCAGACAGGCAGCCCCGCGCCTGACTGATCTCGACCTGAATCGGCTCATTCCTCACTCCAACACATCGCATTGCGATTGTGAAGTCGCACAAGCGGAGGCGATCGAACCTGACCGCCGCACCTGTTGTGCCGCCCCGCCCCCGCAGGCGCATGGCCAGCGAAGCCGCGACAAATCCCCGCGGAATACTGCGGGAAATTGCCTTTCAAAAAAGCAAGAAGCGCACGCGAACGAACATGCTCGGCATAAGCGCTGAAAGGACATATTGGACGAAAGTCAAAGAAGCGGACGCGCCTTCCGGGCTTTCAAGGCCGTGCCGTTAGAGCCGTCAGCGGGGCTCCTGCGACTGCGTGGGCGCGGAGAACTGGTTGATGAATTCGAGTGTTTCCGAGAGCACCGGCGCGCGGGAACGGAATGGCCAGGCGATGGCCAGGACCACGCCAATATGGCCAACGTCGGGAAGCTCGATCTGATGCACGTCGGCGCCCGCGTCTTTGAGCTGCTTTGCCAGCGTCTGCATATTCCAGAGCCGCACAACGCTGTCGTCGAGCCCATGCATGACGAGTGCCGGCGGCGCATCAGGCCTTGCGAAGGTAACCGGACGGGCTCGCTCGGAATTCTCGGGCCCGGCAAAAATGTCCTTTGTCGAGTGCCACGTTGTGGGATCGAAGGCATAGGGACCCGCAAGCCCCACGAAGCCCGCTGGTTCGGCGACCACCGGCTGTCGGCCGTTCAGATAGTTTCGGTCCAGCACCAGCAAGGCGCCGATATGGGCGCCCGCCGAATGGCCGATGACTACGATCGGACGCTGCTCTCCGCCATTGTTGGCCAACTGCTCGGAGGTCCAGGCATAGGCCCGCGCCGCGTCGTCGACGAATGCGGGAAACTTCACTTCCGGATAGAGCCGGTAATCGGGAATTACAGTGGTGACGCCTCGGGCCGCGAGTGCCGATCCGATAAACCCATAGGCCGCGCGGTCGCCGCCGCGCCAACCGCCGCCATAAAGAAAGAATGCAATCGGTCCCGAGTCTTCACCGGATTCGGGGCGATAGACGTCCAGCTTTTGGCGCGGGTGCGAGCCATAGGCGATAGACCGCTCAACGGTGGCGCCGCTGTCCGAGATCAGGCTGCTGAGCAGCATTTTGAAGGTCATGGAATTTTGAAAGACCAGAACCGTGCCAATACCCAGCAATCCGGCGGATAGGGTGATCGCTGCTCCGCGAGTGATCCAACTGCGTGCCATGAGCCCGTCTCTCGCACTCCAAAGATTTCCGGCAACCTGCTAGCGGGTAATCACGATCCGCGTGCTCCCCGAACCGTGCTGACGGATTAGGGTATAGAAACGCGCCGCGTGGCTCGGGTGCAGCCGGATACAGCCATGGGATGCGGGCCTGCCCAACTGCCGGACGTGCTCCGTGCCATGGATCGCATAACCCTTGTAGAAGAACACCGAATGGGGCATCGGCGAGCCGTGATAGCGGCGTGAGTAATAGCGGCGATGCAGACGCTGGGGCCGGAACGAACCGGTCGGTGTCCGGTAGCCGCGCCGCGCCGTCGAGACCGGCCAGCTTCCTTGCATTGTACCGTTCACATAGACATGCATCCGTTGCTCGGAGAGGTCGATTTTAGCGAGCACGCTGGCGGTGGCCTGGGGGGTAATGGCGAAGACTGCAGCAAGCGCTGCCAAGACAAAAAAACTACGATACATGAGACACCTCCAACCGACCGACGTCGACGAATCGCAGAATTCTGCGAGGCGTCCGCCGGACTCGTTACTTCGCCGGACTCGTCACTTCGAAGGTAGTGAGCCTCACCCAGCCACACACCGTTTGCAAGGGCAAACCGGGGCAATGGATAACCTGCCCAATGGGCGAGTCTTAGGATCGGATCGCGGGTCTCGTTCGCAACTGGATCAGCTAGTTCCCAAACAGCCAATCGAACACGCCGCGCCCCGAGCGGCGCCGTTGACGGGGCCTCTGCTCGCCCGGACCGCCGAACCATTCCTGGCCAAACCAATATCCATCTCGGCTCTGCGGACGCGCCTTCCGGAGCTTGATTTCGCTGGGCGTTCCCTGGGTGTCTGTGACAACGACCGCGACCTGCTGCCAGGTCCAATCGGCGGCCTTACCGTTCAAGCTATGGGGCTCGATGGCCACTACTTTTTTCTGCCAGAGATCGATAATGGCGGCATATTCGATGCGCCCGCCATTCTCGTCGGCGCCCGCGTAGTAGCGCAGCAATCCGATGCCACGCAGCGCATTTTTCTTAAGCTTCCAATCGAGCAGCTTGGGCTCGCCTTGCCCATGCATTTCCAGTGGAACCTTAAGGTCGGGATATTTTGGGTTGCTGGCGACGTACCGACCGCCCGGCAGCTTCTTCAGCAGCCAGTCTTCGAACGGGATGCCGATTATTTCGCCCGCTTGGGGAACGGTTGGGTCGGTACCCAAGAAGCCGACCAACACCTCATCCCTCTGGGCCATTGCTGGATCTTGCTTGACTGCCTGGCTGAGATCGGCATCAGCTTCGGCGTCGCGTCCAAGCTTCCGGTAGATTTCGGCCCGGACCTTGAATGCCTCCGCGTTGCGCGGATCGATTGCCAGAGCGCGATTGGCGTCGGCCAAACCTTGCTCCGGTTGCCCCATGCGCAAATAGGTCTGAGCCCGGTTCACATAGGCCTTGGTATAGTTGGGGGCCAGTGTGATGGCCTGAGTAAAGTCTTCCTGCGCGCCCTTGAAGCGGCCGAGCTGCGCGTGCATCAGGCCGCGTGTGGCAAATGCCTCCGCAGATTCCGGCGCCAGTTTGATCGCCTTCGAGAGATCGTTGAAGGCGGGCCGGTATTTCTTGATCACCGCATAGGCGTTCGCCCTTGCGAGATAGAGTTCGGGATCATTGGGGTAGGTCGTAATGACCTGACTCAGATCATTCACCGCCTGACGGTGACGCTCCAGTGACAACAGCGCATTTGCCCGGTTGCGGTAAGCGTTGCCATATTTGGCATTCAGAACCAGCGCCCGATTGAAGTCGCGCATCGCCGCGAAGGGACGCGCCATGGCCGATTGCGCCTTGCCCCTTCCGTTGAAGGGGACCGCGTTGTTGGGCATGTATTCGACGGCCTTGGCAAAGGCCTTTAGCGCGTCGTCATGGCGCCCCATTGCAAGCAATGCATTGCCGCGGTTGTTGTAGGCAACGCCATAACCGGGCGCGAGCGAGACGGCGCGGTCGAAGTCCTGCATAGCCTCGTCGGGCCGGCCGAGATCCATCAGCGCGTTTCCGCGATTGTTGTAGACCAGTGCGTAATCGGCAAACAGCTCGATCGCGGCATTGAAATCTTCGATGGCTTCGTTGGTCCGCTTCAGCCGCCATTTCGCAACGCCCCTATCATTCAGGATGTTGGCCCGGCGGACATCGGAGAGATCGCGCGATTTGAGCGCTTCCGTGTAGGAAACAATGGCGCGCTCATATTGGCCGCGCAGCAAGGCCGATACGCCCTGCCCGGCTTGCAGCAAGGCCCGGTTGGTGGCTGCCGAGGCAGCCGTCGCGCCACAGATAAGAAGCACTATGCAAAGCGCGGCTCGAAGCCCCCGCATCGTGCAACTGTTCATTTCAGGTCTCCACCAGCCTTTACAACCGATTCCAATACACACCAAATCTGGAAATTTGCGGGCAAGAATTGGCCATTATCGAGCAAGCTCAGGAAGCTTTGCGGGTGTCCAGCGCGGGCGAGTAGCGGCGCTCTTCTTCGTCATAGCGATCGAAACCGACAATGCGTTTCATCTCCGCAAATGAAACGGACCTGTTGCCCACAGGCTCACCGGCCGCAATAAGGTCCATCGCCTCATTCATGGCTTTCATAGCCGCGCCAAAAATTGTTAGAGGATAGACGGCGAACCGATAGCCCAGTTCGTGCAGACGGTCGGGCGGCAGGAACGGCGTCACGCCCCCCTCGATCATATTGGCTGCGTGAATGCCGGGGGCCTCCTTGGTGATCCGGCCAAGCTCCTGCGCCGTCTGCGGCGCCTCCACGAACAGGATGTCTGCTCCGATCTCGCCGAAGCGCTGGGCCCGCCATATGGCCTCATCCAAACCATGGACTGCCCTGGCGTCGGTGCGGGCCATAATCAGGACATCCGCGCCGTCATTCCGGGCATCGACCCCCGCTTGCACCCGCTCTAGGGCTTCGTCCCGGCCGACCACCTGCTTGCCCGCGACGTGACCGCACCGCTTGGGCGAGACCTGATCCTCGATCATCACGCAGGCGAAGCCCGCGCCAGCGTAGCCATCGACAGTGCGCTTGACGTTGATCGCGTTGCCGTAGCCGGTGTCGCCATCGCCGATCACGGGAAAGGATACGGCGGCGCAGATATTGCGCCCCTGGTCGACCATCTCGCCGTAGGAAATCAGGCCCTGGTCCGGGGCGCCGATGCGGCTTGCCGATACCGCGAAACCCGACATGAAGGTGAATGGAAAGCCCGCCCGCTCGATCATCTGCGCTGACAGCGCATCCCAGCAGCAGGCCACCGGATGACAACGCGGCTCGTCCAATAAGTCTTTGAGTTGCTTTGCTTTAGACGCCATTCAGCTTGGCTCCCAGACCTGTTTCCACGGGTCGACCGAGTGGTAACACATATCATTTGGCCGAAACAGGAGCGGTCCAATATGGAGCCGCCTGAGCCGATCTGATGGAAGCGCCGGATTAGGCCAAAGTCGGCTAGCAAGCGGTTTCGTTCGAGGGGCGATTTCGGTTATAATTTGTGAAGCACGATCAGCCCGATTCCAACACATGCCCCGCTGCCCATGGCTGAAACGAATCCGCAAAACAAGAAGCTCGACATCTGGCGCCGGCTAAGACCCTACGCCATCCTGGTCGCCGTGGTCCTTACGCTGGAATTCGCCGTCGCTTACGCGCTCGATTGGAGCATCTTTCATGTGAATGAAGTGGAGATGTCGCCGCTTCAAGACGATGGCACGTGCCTGAAATTCACCATCAACAATCTGCTCGAGGAGGAACGCGTCGTCGAGCGGCCGACCCTGCTGGTTATGTCATACGGCAGGCAAAGCGTCGCGCGAAGCCGCCCAATGCCGCTCAAATTCGAAGGCACGGAGGACGACCGGATTTTGCTCCAACCGGGGGACAAGCTGCGGCTTTGCGCTAAATTCTCGAGCGATGTTTTCAAGTATGATCTTGGCCAAAAGCTGCAGGGATTTGATGACCAAGACAACACGCAGTGCCGGTTTACCGTGATTGTCCGGAAACCGAAGCGCAGCCACGCGCACGCCTATTCGCGGGTCTTCAAATGCGCCTCGCGCCTGACGAGCCTCTATCAATAGGCTCTGTGCGCAGGCATTCCCGCCAACTCCCTAGCTCTCAATCGAAATAGCATTCCAGCGCGCGCAGGACGCCGGGCAAGGTCTCCGGCAAGTCTTCCGCGATAAGACCTGGACCGAACCTTTCGGCAGCGGCGCCATGCAGCCAAACGGCGGCGGCGGCGCCATGAAAGGCGTTCATGCCCTGGGCCAGCATCGCGGTCACGAATCCGCTTAGCACGTCGCCCGATCCAGCCGTCGCCAGATATGGGGGCGCGTTGCAGTTGATGGCCGCCTGGCCACCGGGTTCGGCGATGACGGTGTCTGCCCCCTTCAGCACGATGACCGCGCCGGAGCGCCGGGCAGCCGCCCTCGCCCGCTCCAGCTTGGAGCCCTCCGCATCGGGAAACAGGCTGGCAAATTCGCCCTCATGGGGCGTCATGACGACAGGCGCATGGCGGCTGGTAATCGCATCGAACAAGTCGCCGGGCGCATCCTGGAAGGACGTCAAGGCATCGGCATCCAAGACCAGCGCCGGGTGGCTTGCCAGCAGCCCGAGCACAGCTTGGCGTGTTTGTTCGCCAACGCCGGCGCCAGGTCCGATGCACGCGGCATTCTTGCGCTGATCGGCGAATATCTCCGCCAGCGCTTCCGGTCCCGTGATCCGGGCAATCATGATGGCCGTCAGATGGCTGGCGTTGATCTCAAACGCGTCCACGGGTGAGGCCAAAGTGACGAGCCCCGCCCCGGCCCGAAGCGCGCCACGGGCAGCCAGTCGCGCGGCGCCCGTCGCGTCCGCTGGACCAGAGACGACCACGGCGTGTCCTCGGGAGTATTTGTGCCCGGCAAATTGGGGCCAGGGATAATGACCGAGCCACAGAGGCGGTTCATTGGCGTAGGTCCGGGGCGCAATTTCGGCCAGCGCGTCGTGCCTGATTCCGATATCGGCGCAAACCACCTCGCCACAACAAAGGCGTGCGGGCAGCAACAAATGGCCCGGCTTGCGCCGGAAGAAAGTGACGCAAACCTCCGCCTCGACGGCTGTGCCCATAACGTCGCCGGTGCTGCCGTCAATGCCGCTCGGCACATCGACGGCAACCACCGGAATACCGGATGCATTGAGGGCATCGGCGACCTCTGCTGCTGGACCTTCCAATGGCCGTGCGAGCCCGGCGCCGAACATCGCATCGATCACGACGTCGGCGCTCTCCAAGGCTGAGGGCTCGAGGCTTTCAACCGATCCCCTCCAGCGTTGAGCCATTTCGGCCGCATCGCCCTTCAAGTGCTCGATCTGGCCCAACAAACAAACCTTGACGCTATACCCCTGCTCCTTGAGCAGGCGGGCCGCGACAAAGCCATCGCCGCCATTGTTGCCCGGCCCGCAAAGCACGCAGACGGTCTCCGCATCGGGGAACCGGCGCGCGACTTCGTTTGCGACGGCTTTGCCCGCATTTTCCATGAGATCGAGACCCTGCGTTCCGCCCTCGATGGTGAGCCGGTCGGCGCGGCCCATTTCTTCCGTCGTCAGAAGTTCGAGACGGGCCGCCGAACTTGGCTCAAGCGTGCCATTCATCTGGAACTCCAACTGCTTGCTGTCCAAGGCACCCAACCGGCCGCTGTCCGGGCTGGAAGAACAGAAAAGCATGGACAAGGCCGCCGCTAGGCGAAAAAATGCAAACCTGATTACCGGTTATGCGACGGGCAATTCGATTTTGCACAATTTTTGAGCAAGTTGCCTAGGAAGCATGCAAAAGCGGTGAGCGTTTTCCGAGTCAATGGCGTATCCATACCATTAAGGAGCTGAAATCACTCATCTTTTCTTAGCCGCGGCCCTTGGCACGGCGTGTGCTATTGCGGTTTGAAGCAGAAACGAACATTGGCGAAACTGCCAAAGCGGAGGTGACCGGGGAGATGAAGAAGATCGAGGCCGTGATAAAGCCTTTCAAGCTCGACGAAGTGAAGGAAGCCCTTCAAGAGGTGGGCCTTCAAGGCATAACGGTGACGGAGGCCAAAGGGTTCGGCCGTCAAAAGGGCCATACCGAGCTCTATCGCGGCGCCGAATATGTGGTGGACTTCCTGCCCAAGGTGAAAGTCGAGATTGTGCTCGCCGACAATTTGGTCGACAAGGCGGTCGAAGCAATCCTGACTTCGGCCAAGACCGGACGCATCGGAGACGGCAAAATCTTCATAAGCTCCGTCGAAGACGCCATTCGTATCCGCACCGGGGAGACGGGAGCGGACGCCATCTAACGGGCCAAAGCAAGTCCACGATGCGCCGCCGGCACGGCGACCGCCGGACCAAATCGAGCGCCCATCCAACCAGTATTTCCGGCCCCTCGCCGGTTCAATGAACCAATGTGAAACAGAGGAAAGCTATGGCAGAAGCAAGTAAAGTGCTCAAAAAGATAAAGGACGATGACGTCAAGTTCGTTGATCTGAGATTCACCGATCCGCGCGGCAAGCTGCAGCATCTCACCATGGACGTGGCCATGGTGGATGAAGACATGTTTGCCGAGGGCGTGTTTTTCGATGGCTCTTCCATCGCCGGGTGGAAGGACATTTCTCAATCCGACATGGCGCTGCTGCCGGACCCGGACTCGGCTCACATCGATCCGTTTTTTGCCCAGACCACAATTGGTATTTTCTGCGACGTCATAGAACCGACCACTGGCGAACTCTATGAGCGCGATCCGCGCGCCATCGCCCGCAAGGCCGAGGCCTATCTGAAACAGACCGGTGTTGGCGACAAAGCCTATTTCGGCCCCGAGGCCGAGTTCTTCATCTTCGATGATGTGCGCTTTGCATCCGATCCCTATGACTGCGGCTTCAGGATCGACTCGACCGAGTTGCCCTCAAATATGGGCACCGAATATGAGATGGGAAATCTCGCGCATCGCCCCCGCACCAAGGGCGGTTATTTCCCGGTGCCGCCGGTGGACTCGGCCCAGGATATCCGCTCGGAAATGCTGAGTGTGATGAATGAGATGGGCGTCACCACCGAAAAGCATCATCACGAGGTTGGTGCCGCCCAGCACGAACTCGGCATGAAATTCGACACGCTGGTGCGCTGTGGCGACCATATGCAGATCTATAAATACGTCGTGCATAACGTCGCACAGGCCTACGGCAAGACGGCGACTTTCATGCCCAAGCCGGTCTTTGGGGACAACGGCACCGGAATGCACACCCATCAGTCTCTATGGAAGGGCAAGGACGCGATCTTCGCCGGCAACAAATACGCCGATCTCTCGGATAACGCGCTGCACTACATTGCCGGCATCTTGAAGCACGCAAAGGCCTGCAACGCCTTCGCCAATCCCACCACCAACTCCTATAAACGTCTGGTTCCGGGATACGAAGCACCTGTGCTGCTGGCCTACTCACAGCGCAATCGCTCGGCAGGCTGCCGCATTCCTCACGTGACATCGCCCAAGGGGAAGCGCGTTGAGGTTCGTTTCCCCGATCCTGCATGCAATCCGTATCTGGCGTTCGCTGCGATGTTGATGGCGGGCCTCGACGGCATCGAGAACAAGCTCGATCCGGGCGACCCGATGGACAAGAACCTCTACGACCTGCCGCCGGAGGAGCTGCAAGGTGTGCCAACGGTCTGTGGATCGTTGCGCGAGGCTTGCGAACAACTGGATCAGAACCGCGATTTTCTGAAAAAGGGCGGCGTCTTCAGCGACGATCAGATCGACGGGTATCTGGAGCTCAAGATGGAAGAGATCGAGGCATTCGAGCAGATGCCCCATCCGATCGAATTCGATCTCTATTACAGCGTCTGATCCGAAATCCGGACCGGAGTTCAGAATCAAGCGGGGCGGCCTTCGGGCCGCCCCTTTTCGTTTGCCCTACCAAGAACCGCGTGGCTGCTCTGCAGTCGAGCCCGCGCAGAATGCCGCTAAGCGGCCGCCTTCCATTTGATCGAGCAGCCCATCGAGGCAATCTGCTCGCGCGGGCCCTGCCCGGTCTCGGCAATCTGCTTCATGGCTTCGAATAGATCGCGCCTGACATCCGGGCCCGCCGCTTCGCGCCGGCTCTCATCGAGACGGCCGCGGTAATGCAGTTCGAGATCGCCGTTGAAACCGAAAAAATCGGGTGTGCAAGCCGCGTCATAGATGCGCGCGACCTCTTGCGATTCGTCGTGCAAATAGGGAAATGTGAAGCCCTGCTGCTCGGCGAAAATCTTCATTTTGTCGAAGGCGTCGTCGGGGTGTGTCGTCGCGTCATTAGAGCAAATCGCGACCGTCTTGATGCCTAACGATTCCAATTGCTTAGCGTCGCGAACAATACGATCGATCACCGCCTTGACGTAGGGGCAGTGATTGCAGATGAACATGACGAGCGTGCCACGCTCGCCCGCGAGCTCCGAGAGCTTGTGGGCCTTGCCGTCAACGCCAGGAAGCTCGAAGTCCGGAGCCTTCCAGCCAAAGTCACAAATCGGCGTTTCCACCGCCATAAGCACGTCTCCCTTTGACCAATCTGTGTGAGGGCAAGCTAAAGGATCAGCCGCCTCTCCTGCAACGGGCGAATTGCCGCCATGTGCAATGCCAATTGATCGTGGTGTACGGGACGCAAAACGTGATTTGACGGCGGCGACCCGCTTCGTCAGAATCAAAAAAATAAAAGGGAGGTTTAAGAAAATGACTCCTCCGGACAAAACGAAGCCGTCCCATTGAGTTTCAAGGCAGCTGCCTGCGTTTGGGACGGCCGTACACCGACATCACAAAACTGATTTGAAAAGCTTGGGCGGAATGCTCGAGGATGGGGTGTGTGCCGATTTCTAATCGGATCACATGGCGGATTCATCAGCGCTCCCGGTTCCAAGCTTGAAACAACTCGATTCGATCGAGTAGGGCGCCACAGGCAGGAGGATAGAGAGATCCGTGATAATCAGGCGCCGCTAGGGCTGAAGGCCCAGGCGCGATCCACGGTCCTACCCCTGCATCCAATCATTATGGCCCTACGCTAAATCTGAAGCAGCCCCGCCGGATGGCAACTCCGGCGGGGCCTTCTCATAGGCCCTCTTGTATAGGCCCCCACGCACTGGGTCTTGGCATATGGGCCTTGCCAAATCACGGTCCCCATGCGACCAGAGCAACAGACGGATTCGTAGGAGATTCGCCGCAATTTCGCGGGCGAATCGAGACATTTCTCTACGGGGAACATGGCAGCGTCTCGCGATCTTTTCGCCAAGCTGGAAAACGAGCTCGAAGCCGAGCCGATAAAATCCCGAAAGTCTGGGGCCCGCGCCTCCGAGAAACGGTATACGGCGGCCGATATTGAAGTCTTGGAGGGCCTCGAGCCGGTGCGCCGCAGGCCCGGCATGTATATCGGCGGGACGGACGAAAAGGCGCTGCATCATCTCTTCGCCGAAGTCATCGACAACGCCATGGACGAGGCGCTGTCGGGCCAAGCGACCTGGATCGATGTCGAATTGGACGCCGAGGGCTGGCTGACCGTGACCGACAACGGAAGGGGCATCCCGATCGATCCCCATCCGAAGTTCAAAAAGAAGTCGGCGCTCGAAGTCATCATGACCACGCTGCATGCGGGGGGTAAGTTCAACTCCCGTGTTTACGACACGTCGGGCGGCCTTCATGGCGTCGGCGTCTCCGTGGTGAACGCGCTTTCCGAGCACCTCGAAGTGGAGGTCGCACGAAGCCAGACGCTTTATCGCCAGACTTACACGCGGGGCGAGCCCGACGGGCCGGTAGAGAATCTTGGCGCGATAAAAAACCGCCGCGGCACAAAGGTCCGGTTTCGTCCAGATGTGAAAATCTTCGGCAAGGCATCGAGCTTCAGGCCCGCCCGCTTGTTCCGAATGGCGCGCTCCAAGGCCTATCTTTTCGGGGGCGTCGAGATTCGCTGGACCTGCGCGCCCGAACTCCTCAAGGCGGCAGACGAGACGCCGGAGACCGCGCGATTACACTTTCCGGGCGGGCTGAAGGACTTTCTGACCTTCCGGATCAATGGCGCGGCCACCGTCACGCAGGAATTGTTCGCCGGAAAGCTGGAACGGCCGGATGGGCACGGCTCGGTGGAATGGGCCATCGCCTGGGTTGCCGGCATGGACGGCTTCCTGAATTCGTATTGCAACACGGTCCGCACGCCCGAAGGCGGCACCCACGAGGTAGGTCTGCGTGCCGCGCTGACCAAAGCGCTCAAGGCCTATGGCGAGTTGACCGGGAACAAGCGCGCGCAGCAGATCGCCGCGGACGACGTCTTGGGAACGGCAACCGCGATGTTATCGCTCTTCATGCGGGAACCGGAATTTCAGGGTCAAACCAAGGACAGGCTCTCAAGTTCACAGGCCAGCCGCATCGTGGAGACGGCGATACGCGACGAGTTCGATCACTGGCTTACCGGCAATCCCAATCAAGCCAACCGTCTACTCGACTGGGTGGTCGAACGCTCGGAGGAGCGCCTGCGGCGCCGGCGCGAAAAGGAAGTCAACCGCAAGACCGCGACACGGCGCTTGCGCCTGCCGGGCAAGCTCGCCGATTGTTCCGAGACCGCGGCCGAAGGCACAGAACTGTTTCTCGTCGAGGGGGACTCAGCAGGCGGCTCCGCCAAGCAAGCCCGTAACCGGATCACCCAGGCCGTGCTTCCACTTCGCGGCAAGATCTTGAATGTCGCCAATGCGAGCGCCCAGAAGGTTACGCAGAACCAGCTGATCGCCGATCTGGTCATGGCACTGGGCTGTGGCACCGGCCCCGCCTATAGGGACGAAGATCTGCGATACGAAAAGGTGGTGGTGATGACTGACGCCGATGTGGACGGCGCCCATATTGCCTCGCTGCTGATCACCTTCTTCTACCGGCAACTGCCTGAGCTTGTCGAAAACGGCCACCTCTATTTAGCGGTGCCGCCGCTCTACAAGCTCTCCCAGGGCGCCAAGGTGCTCTATGCCCGCGATGATGCCCATAAGGACGAGCTGATGGCCCAAGAATTCACCGGCAAGGGCAAGGTGGACATCAGCCGGTTCAAGGGGTTGGGCGAGATGCTGCCCAAGCAGCTCAAAGAGACCACCATGGATCCTTCGAAGCGCACGCTTCTGCGCGTCGAGATCGACGACGACGAAAAGACCAAAACATCACGGGCCGTGGATCAGCTGATGGGGAACAAGCCCGAGGCGCGTTTCCGTTTCATCCAGGAACGGGCCCCTTACGCAAGCGACCTGGACATCTAGGCACTTTCGCGTCGGATCATTTCAGCGACGAACTTACTCACCACCGCATTAACTTCGTCAGGGCGTTCAAGAACCGAATAGTGTCCGCAGCGGGGAATGATTTCGATTCCGGCGCCGGGAATGCCTGCGGCAAGTTCGCGGGCCAGTTTCGGTGTTGCCAACGGGTCATTGCGGCCGGCAATCACCAGGCCGGGACATGTGATCGCCGCTAGGCCGGAGCGATAATCGTCTCTGCTTGCCAGCGCCGATCGCTGCCGCCGAAGCACGTCCAGCCCGAGCGCTTGGGCCATGCCGAGGATCTTGCCAGTCATAGCCTTGTCGGTCTGGCGGTCCTTATACAGAAGCTGGGGCGTGGATTTCCGAATTGTCCAATCCAGTCCGGCAAATTCGGCAATTCTCAAGAAAGCTGCACTGAGGGCCGCCTGCCAGAGCGCGTCGGCGCGGGCACTGGTATCGACCAGAATCAGTCCACGGACCCGTTCGCTCGCTCGGCGCATGATCTCCAGGGCTACGACTCCGCCGATCGAGAAGCCCAGCAGCACAAAGCGATCAGGCGCCTCATCGAGAATTGTCCGCGCCATCTCAGCGATACTGTCGGCTTGTGTAATGTCCCCGATGCTGATCTCAACCTGGCCGCCAAGCCCGGCGCGCTGGCCATCGAACAGCGCGCCCGTGCAGAGCAGGCCTGGGATAAATATGGCAGGGATCATGGAAGTGCTCGATAGTTCGAGGACGGGGTAACGCTAATTCACGGGTGTTAGAGCCAGCGAGGCACGCGGGCTTGGTAGGACGTGTAGGCCGCCCCGAATTTTTCTGCGAGGTAGGCCTCCTCGCGCAGAACGATACCGTAATGGACGATTGCCAACAGGGCCGGAAGGAACAGCAGGGCCCAGACGCTGGTAAGTGCAGTGGCTAAGCCGAAATATATCAGCAGCAAGCCGATATAGATCGGGTTGCGGCTGAAGCGGAACGGGCCGGTTTTGACAAGTGCGAGTGTAGGCTCCCAGGTCGGAAGATTGGTTCCCGCCTGGTTAAAGCGATTTGCCGCCATCGCCACAATCGCGCCCCCCAAGACTGCGATGGACAGGCCCACCGCGACCGCCCGTCCGGTTCCCCCGCCAAGACCCGGCCCAAGGGGCACCACCGCCTCAAGAACGAAAGCCAGGACAAGCGTGCCGCCAAATAGAATTGGCGGCCGCACCACGACGGGGGCATGGTCCGGCTCCGTCATCAGTCGACCCGCCCCCGCAAAATTCTTGACCCTTGCACCATCTGCCTCCTCGATCGGTCCCATTTGCGCGGATATCCTCGCGGTCGAAGCTTATTTGACCCGTTTGTGTCAATAACTGATGTCAAAGGCCGTTTCTTAACCAGACGTCATTTGACAAATCGCAGCCGGTCCCTATTCTCGCCCGCAAATTGCAGCCGGCGAATCGAAAAGCCTGGCTCTTGTTTCAAAAACCCTTATGTCATTTGGTTCTCTCAGAGCGGTGTTACCGGTGGCGCAGCCACGACGTGACTAACGTATGAAATTTTCCGATCTCGGCCTCAGTCCGAAAGTGCTCACGGCGGTGGAAGCCGTGGGATATGTCGAGCCGACGCCGATCCAAGCCCAAGCCATTCCATTTGTGATCCAGGGCCGCGATGTCCTCGGCATTGCGCAGACGGGGACGGGAAAAACCGCTTCCTTCGTGCTGCCGATGTTGAATCGCCTCGAGACGGGGCGCGCACGGGCTCGCATGCCCCGCTCCTTGATCATCGAACCCACCCGCGAACTCGCCGCCCAAGTGGCTGACAGTTTTGAGCTCTATGGCGCCGAGCACAAACTTACCGTCGCCCTGCTGATCGGTGGCGTCTCGTTCGACGAGCAGGATCGAAAGCTCGACCGTGGCGCGGATGTTCTAATTGCCACACCGGGCCGGCTGCTCGATCACTTTCAGCGGGGCAAATTGCTGCTGACCGGCGTCGAGATATTGGTGATCGACGAGGCCGATCGGATGCTCGATATGGGCTTCATCCCCGACGTGGAACGGATCAGCAAACTGATACCGCCGGCCAGGCAAACCCTGTTTTTCTCGGCCACTATGCCGCCCGAGATTCAACGGCTCGTGAAAGACTTCCTGAAGTCGCCCGAGCGCATTGAGGCGACGCCTCCGGCCACCGCGGCAGGAACTATCAAACAGCTTTTGAAATCTTGCCCCGGCGAGCCCAAGGCCAAACGCCAAGCCTTGCGCGATCTGGTGAACGAACTCGATGTTCGCAATGCCATCGTGTTCTGCAACCGCAAGCGGGACGTCGTGATCGTGCATAACTCGCTGGTCCGGCATGGCTTCAACGCCGCTGCACTCCATGGCGACATGGACCAGCACCAACGTATGGCGACGCTGGAGGCGTTCCGCAACGGCGAAGTAGCGCTGTTGGTTGCGAGCGACGTGGCGGCGCGCGGCCTCGATATTCCCGATGTCTCCCACATCATCAATTTCGATGTACCGGGCCAACCGGAGGATTATGTGCATCGGATCGGGCGAACGGGACGCGCGGGGCGCGAGGGCGTCGCGGCAATGCTGGTCACGCCGTCAGATTTCAAAGCGGTGAAAGCAATCACGAAATTGGTGCGCCAGGACATCCAATGGATCGGCGAGGAGCCCTCTTTTGAGGAGCGCGAAAGCCGCGGCGGGCGGCGCCAATCCTCCAGACGTGGGCCGCGCCGGTCTGCCGCTCCAGCGAAAGCGAAGAGCCCGCAAGAGAAATCACGGCCGCCCAGAGCCGCCAAAGCTAATGCTAATGGCAACGGCAAGACGGTTCAAAAGCCGGCGCCTCAGAAAAAGGCTTCCAAGGCCACCAAAAGCGAGGACGCGCCCCGAAAAACGGGCATGGGCGACCACGTTCCCAATTTCATGAAACGACCTGTGCGAAGCCCCTGAAACGAATCGCCTTTTTGCGGTTCGTAAGTCGGGCAATGCGGGCTCCAGTTACCACCGTCAAACACGCGTCAGCGGACTGTCGCCAGATCAGTTATCTGTGCTGAATTGAATCGCGGCAACACCGCGGACGGCGAACGGGAGGCCGTCCCCACCAAGGCTCAAGCGGCCGGACTGTCGCCCTTGCCGAAGTCTTCCAACTGGGCCTTGGATGCGGGCTCAATCGCCACCGACACCCCGCACCCGCAGGCACTCGTTTCGTTGGGATTATTGAAGACGAAGCCGGACGACAGCTTGTCGACCGCATAATCCATCTCGGCACCCAGCAAAAACAGCACGGCCTTGGGATCTATGAAAAGCGTAATACCCTTGTCCTCCACGACCTCGTCGAGTGGTTCCTGGGTCTCCGCGTAGGTCATGGTGTACTCCATGCCCGCGCAACCGCCATTCTTGACGCCCACGCGCACTCCTACGGCTGAGGCTTCGCTCGACGACATGATCGCCTTGACGCGCTCTGCGGCAGCGTCGGTAAGCGTCATTACTTTGGGTCTGGGTCGTGGGTTATTCATGGATTTCACGTAGGGCTTCGTTGTTACCGGCGCAAGTTAAAACATGTTGAGCGCGACGCGCGCTTCCTCAGACATCCGGCTTGGATCCCAGGGTGGATCGAAAACCAGATTTACCTTCACCTGCTTGACGCCCTCGACCGATGCGACGGCATTTTCGACCCATATCGGCATTTCTCCAGCGACCGGGCAGCCGGGCGCGGTCAGCGTCATATCGACCACCACATTATGGTCGTCGTCGATATCGACCCGATAGATCAGGCCAAGCTCATAGATATCGACCGGGATTTCCGGGTCGTAGACCGATTTCAGCGCCGCCACTAAGGCGTTTGTATAGCGTTCCAGCTCTTCTTGGCTCAGTGATGTGCCCGACTTCTTCGTTGCACTCTTGACGGCCTCGACAGCTTCCTCACAGGACTCCGGCTGGGCCGGCTTGGGTTCCAGAAAATCTCTCATGTGCTTCTCGTCATCCATTTCAATCACGAAAAAATCCCTGTGCCTTTATCAACGCCTCTGCCAGCGCGTCCACTTCGTTCGACGTATTATACATCGCGAAGGACGCGCGACATGTCGCAGTCACGCCGAAGCGATCCATCAATGGTTCGGCGCAATGGTGACCGGCCCGAAGAGCAATTCCCGAGCGGTCGATAATGGTGCTGACATCGTGGGGATGGGTGCCCTCGATCTCGAAGGAAACGATGCTGCCCTTGTTGGGCGCAGTCCCGATCATGCGCAGCCCTTCGATGTCGGATAGCCGCTGCTGGGCATAGGCCAACAGCTGGTCTTCATGGGTCCTGATGGCCCCGCGTCCCACACCCGTTACATAGTCTATGGCCGCCGCCAGCCCGATCACCTGGACGATTGCAGGCGTGCCGGCCTCAAACTTGTAGGGCGGCTTGCCATAGGCGATGTGATCGCACGACACGGTCTCGATCATTTCACCGCCACCCTGATAGGGCGGCATGCTTTCAAGATGCGCCTTCTTAGCGTACAGCACGCCGACGCCGGTCGGCCCGTAAAGCTTATGGCCGGTGAAGACGTAGAAGTCGCAATCGAGATCCTGGACGTCGACGGGCAAATGCACCGCACCCTGCGCACCATCCACCAGCACCGGGATGCCGCGGGCGTGGGCCATGGCCACGATTTCCTTGATCGGCACGATGGTGCCCAGCACGTTGGACATGTGGGTGATGGCGAGCATCTTGGTTCGCGGGCCCAGCAGCTTTTCCAGCTCGTCGAGCTGCAGCTCACCTTGATCGGTGACCGGTGCCCATTTCAAAACCGCGCCGTTCCGCTCGCGGTGAAAATGCCAAGGCACGATATTGGAGTGGTGCTCCATGATGGTGACCACGATCTCGTCGCCCTCCCCGACCACCTCACCGCCAAAGGATTGGGCCACCAGATTGATGGCCTCGGTGGCGTTGCGGGTGAAGATGATCTCTTCGCTGGAGCCGGCATTGACGAAACGGGCGACGGTTTCNCGCGCGCTCTCATAGGCCGCGGTCGCGGTATTGCTCAAATANTGCAGGCCGCGATGAACGTTGGCGAATTCATGTGCGTAGGTGTGCTGGATTGCGTCAAGCACCGCGCGCGGCTTCTGGGCCGAGGCGGCATTGTCCAGGTAAACCAGCGGCTTGCCATAGACTTCCCGGTGCAGAATCGGAAAGTCCGCGCGAATTCGCTCGACGTCGTAGCCGTCGCCGACTTTAGCGGTTCCAGCCCGGTCCATATCCAATCCGACTGATGTCATCGCGTTTCTATGCGTTCCGTTTGGTGAGCCAATTCGCGACGATCCCAAGCAGCACGTCACGCAACACCTCATCCTCAATCAGTTCGATGGCTTCGCCGGCGAATGCCTGGATCAGCAGGCTGCGCGCCTGCGCCTCCCCAATACCCCGGCTGCGCAGATAAAACATCGATTCATCGTCGATCTGGCCCGACGTGGAGCCGTGCCCGCAGACCACATCGTCCGCAAAGATTATCAGTTCCGGCTTGGAATCGAATTCGGCCGTCTCCGACAACAGCAAGCCCTGGGCCATTTGCTTTGCATCCGTCTTCTGGGCGTGGGGGTGCACCTCGATCTTGCCCTGAAATACGCCGCGCGCATCGTCTTCCAGCACGGCTTTGAAGAGCTCGCGGCTCTCGCAATGGGCCGCCACGTGATCGACAACCAAGGTCGTGTCGTGGTGTTGACGGTCTCGCAGCAGGAACGCCCCGCTGACATTGGCCGATGCGCCCTCGCCGGCAACGGCTAAGAAAATCTGGCTGCGCGACAGCGCCGCACCGGTCGTGAACTGAAAGGCCCTGTAACCGGCGCTCGCGCCAAGCCGCGTCATCCAAGTCGCGAGATGGGTAGCTTCCTGGTTTTCGCATTGAAGTTTGACGTGGCTGACTTGAGCGCCATCCCCGATGTCGAGCTCGGTGGCGACATTGTGCTGAGAGGCAGCATCGGAAACACTGAAAAAGCTCTCGATCAAGGTGACCTTCGCCCCCTTGCCGATCGAGACGAAGTTTCGCGTCGTAATGCCCACGGGTCGCTTGGCCGTATGCACATGAATGATGTGTATCGGCTTTGTGATCTCTAATCCCGCTGGAATGCGCAAGACGATGCCATCGCTCATGAATGCCGCGTTTAACGCCAGAACCGCCTCGCTCTTCGGCGGATTGACCTTGCCGAACCCGGCTTTCAGCCATTTCGGCGGCGTGGCGAGAGCTTCCCCAAGTGAAATCGCCTCTCCCTTGTCTCCCGCAAAGCCGAAGTCCGAAAGCTCGTGGCGCAAATGACCATCGACCAGTATGACGGAATGGCAATCGAGCGCGGCTAAGCCGTCGCCCAAAATGGCCCGAATGTCGTCATGGCCGAGCGCTTCCGAAAGCGCCGGTGCAGGTGCGTAGGCCTCGCCAAGCAGGCGTCGAAGGTCGGTGTATTTCCATTCCTCAACACGGCGGCTCGGCAGGCCGATTGCCGCGTAATCCCGCATGGCCTGGTCTCGAAGCTCGCGCGCCCACGCGTTATCTGCCCCCGGCAGCTTGGCGCGGGCGGCGTCGTAAAGCTCCACAAAGCCTTGCTCGGCCTCGGTGGTGAGCGCGTTTGCCTGCATATCCATGGCCACTGTCCCTATGCGGCCTGTTCGCCATATTCGGCGTAGCCCGATTCCTCCAGCTCGAGCGCCAGCGACTTGTCGCCGGAACGCACGATTTTGCCGTCGGAAAGCACGTGCACTTGATCGGGCACGATGTAATCCAGAAGCCGCTGGTAATGGGTGATCAACAGCATTGCCCGCTCCGGGCTGCGTAGCGAATTCACCCCTTCCGAGACAATCCGGACGGCGTCGATATCGAGCCCGGAATCGGTCTCGTCCAGCACGCAAAGGCTCGGCTCCAGCAGTTCCATCTGCAAAACCTCGTGGCGCTTCTTCTCGCCTCCCGAGAAACCCACATTGAGCGGGCGCTTCAGCATGTCGGGACTGATTTGCAGTTCCTCCGCTTTCGCGCGCACCAATCGCATGAAGTCAGGCGTGGTCAATTCGGGCTCACCGCGCCCCACCCGCACCGCATTCAGCGCCGTGCGCAGGAAGGTCATGGTGGCGACACCAGGAATCTCTACCGGATATTGGAAGGCCAGAAAGACACCGGCGATGGCCCGCTCCTCGGGGCTCATTTCGAGGATGTCGGCACCGTTCCACGTGATTGAGCCCTTGGTGACCTCGTAGTCTTCCTTGCCCGCCAGCACGTTCGCCAGCGTGGATTTGCCCGAGCCATTCGGTCCCATGATGGCGTGGACCTCACCCTTGGGGATGGTGATGTTCAGGCCTTTGAGAATTTTCTCGCCGTCGACTTCGGCGTGCAGATTTTTGATTTCAAGCATTACGACCTACGAATTTCCTGTTCAGTTGTTGTTGCGATGGATAGGGCAGACCTGCAGGCGATCAACCCACGCTCCCCTCCAAACTGATGCCGATCAGTTTCTGGGTCTCGGCCATGAACTCCATCGGCAGGTGCTGCAATACGTCGCGAACAAAGCCGTTCACGATTAGCGCGACAGCAGCCTCTTCATCCATGCCCCGCGTCTGGCAATAGAACATTTGATCATCCGATATCTTAGATGTGGTGGCCTCGTGCTCGAACACGGCCGAGGAGTTCTTGGCCTCGATATAGGGCACGGTGTGGGCACCGCACTGATCGCCGATCAGCAGTGAGTCGCACTGGGTAAAATTGCGCGCGCCGGTGGCCTTGCGGTGGGCCGAGACGAGGCCGCGATAGGTGTTCGACGATTTACCCGCCGCGATGCCCTTGGAGATGATCCGGCTCGACGTATTGCGTCCCAGATGGATCATCTTGGTGCCGGAATCGACCTGCTGGTAGCCGTTCGAGATGGCGATCGAGTAGAACTCCCCGCGGGAATTGTCGCCCCGCAGGATGCAACTCGGATACTTCCAAGTGATGGCCGAACCTGTCTCCACCTGGGTCCAGGAAATCTTGGAGTTCTTGCCGCGGCAGTCGCCCCGCTTGGTGACGAAATTGTAGACGCCGCCCTTGCCTTCCTTGTCGCCCGGATACCAGTTCTGGACGGTCGAATATTTGATCTCGGCATCGTCCAGAGCGACCAGTTCCACGACCGCGGCGTGCAGCTGATTCTCGTCGCGCATCGGGGCGGTGCAGCCTTCGAGATAGCTCACATAGGAGCCCTTGTCGGCGATGATCAGGGTTCGCTCGAACTGACCTGTCTGTTGCTCATTGATGCGGAAGTAAGTCGAGAGCTCCATCGGGCAGCGGGTGTTTTCGGGCACGTAAACGAAGCTGCCGTCGGAGAACACCGCCGAGTTCAGCGTCGCGTAAAAATTATCCGACGTCGGCACCACCGAGCCCAGATACTTCTTGACTAACTCGGGGTGCTCTTTGACCGCCTCTGAGATCGAGCAGAAGATCACGCCTGCCTTGGCGAGCTCTTCCTTGAAGGTCGTAACGACCGAGACCGAGTCGAACACTGCGTCAATGGCGACCTTGCCGGACCCGTATTCCCCGCCGGCCTCAAAATCGAGTTCGCTCGGCTCGCCTTGCTTGCGTACACCGGCCAGCAGTTCCTGTTCCTTCAGCGGAATGCCGAGCTTCGCATAGGTGGCCAGCAGCTCCGGATCGACCTCGTCCAAGCTCTTCGGCCCCTCGGTGCTTTTGGGCGCCGCGTAATAATAGAGATCCTGGAAGTCGATCTTCGGATAGTGCACCCGGGCCCATTTCGGCTCATCCAGCGTGAGCCAGCGCTTGAAGGCGCCAAGCCGCCATTCCAGCATCCAATCCGGCTCGTTCTTTTTCTCCGAGATAAAGCGAACGATGTCCTCGTTCAGGCCCTTGGGAGCCTTAACGGTCTCGATGTCGGTGGTGAAGCCGTACTTGTACTTATCGACATCGATCTCTTTGACTTGTCGGACTGTCTCTTGAACCGCTGGCATTAACTTCTCCGAATATGCGCCAAACTCGGCGCCCTGCTGAATTCCTTAAACCGTTCGCTCACGCTGCGCGGCGTTGCTCCCGAAACCGGTGATGAATGAGCCCCCAAGCAGCGATGAATTGTTCGACATTCGCCGCTTGAGACGTCCAACCAAGGCTGACCCGAATGGCGCACTCGGCGAGACCTGGCTCGACGCCCATGGCGTCGAGAACATGCGAGCGCTCGACCTTGCCTGACGAGCAGGCCGATCCCGCGCTTACCGCGACGCCTTCGAGATCCAGCCCGATCACGGAGGTTTCCGCCTTCATGCCGGGAACCGCGAAGCACGATGTGTTCGCCAGCCGCGGTGCACGCTCGGCGAAAATCACTGCGTCTGGTGACTCCGACTTGATGCGGATTTCCAGCTCGTCGCGGAGCTCGCCAATGCGCCGAAAATCTCCGATATCCTGCGCTGCAATCTCCGCCGCAACGCCAAAACCGGCGATACCGGCGACGTTTTCCGTGCCCGCTCGGCGACGCATCTCCTGGCCACCACCTCGCAGCAAGGCGCTTGAGAAATTTCCGAGCCCAGTCCCCAACACCAGGGCGCCAACGCCCTGGGGTCCGCCGATCTTATGGGCGGAAAGAGTGACCATATCGGCGTCCAGCGACGCGATATCGATATCTATTTTGCCCGCCGCCTGTACCGCATCGCAGTGCAGAACGCCGCCCGCGCCATGAACCAGTTCGGCGATCTCGGCCACCGGCTGGATCGCGCCCGTCTCGTTGTTGGCCAGCATGACCGAGGCCATAAACGGTACGCTCGGATTCGCCGACCGATAGTCTTCCAGCTGAGCGGCAAAGCTGGAAACGTCGACGGTGCCGTCGGTTCCAACCGCTATCCCGCTCACATGGCTTGGCTGGAACCTGCCACCGCACAGCACCGATGGATGCTCGATTGCCGAAACAAAGCAATGGGCCTCGGATGTGCCCTCAGGCGCAACCGCTTGAGGCGTCAAAGCCGTCATATTGGCTTCGGTTCCACCGCTGGTGAAAATCATATTGCGGGCCTTGGCGTTGACCAGGCCGGCTATTTTTTCGCGGGCCGCTTCGACATGTTCCAGCGCCCGCCTTCCTTCGGCGTGAACGGAAGAGGGATTGCCTGTCTCACCGAGGACCGCCGCCATGGCTTCGGCTGCCTGTGGGCGCAGAGGCGCAGTCGCATTGTAATCGAGATAGGTTCGCGGGCTCATCGCTTCGCTCCCGCGTGATCGTCGCCGGAGCCCTGAGCGCTTCGAGATTCGCTTGCCCGCGCCTTGGCGGCCTCTTTGGCCCGGGCATTATCCACGACGTCACCAAGCGAGACGCCATCAAGGAAAGAGATGATCTGCTCGCCCAGTGCATCCCACAGATCGTGCGTTAGACACCGATGATCGCCGACACATCCGGTTTCGGCGTCGCCCGCGCAACGCGTCATTTTCACAGGCTCGTCGACCGCCGTCATAATCTCGATGATCCTGATATCCTCCGCGGCGCGCGCCAATGTGTAGCCGCCGCCCGGTCCCCGCATGCTGTGCACGATGCCGCCGCGGCGCATTTTCAGGAACAGCTGTTCCAAATAGGGCAGCGAAATATTCTGACGCTCTGAAATCCTGGCCAGGGGCACGACCGACCCCTCCCCTTCCTTGGCCAGATCGGCCAGGGCCATAACCGCATAGCGTCCTTTGGTGCTCAGCTGCATTTTAAGACCGACAGTTGGTGATCAGCTTCATCAGTCGGGACCCGAACGGCATTGCCTCTTGCATTCGACCCCTCTGATCATGCTATGAAGCGCCCCGCCCCTTGCTGCTAAGGCTGAGGGTACGAGGTCTTGTTTTGAATAGTTCTAAGTCTCTCCATGTTATAGAAATCCCGACCTGGAGAGTCAACTATTTTCCCGACTAACGGAGTCAAGAATTTGCGATAGCCATTTTGCCTTTGGCCGCCGCACCTCTTCTAACGCCCGGATGCCGAAGATCCGCCGGGCCGGTTCAAATGAAAGAAACGTGGTTTAGGTAGTCGAGCGAATATGCCGGAAGTCATCATCAATGGTCCCGCTGGCCGCATCGAGGCCCGTTACCACCACGAGCCAGCTCAAACCGCACCCGTCGCCATCATTCTGCATCCCCACCCGCAGTTTGGCGGCACCATGAACAATCAGATCGTCTACCAGCTCTATTATACGTTCGTGCGCCGCAACTTCTCGGTCCTGCGCTTCAATTTTCGTGGCGTGGGCCGCAGCCAGGGACTGTTCGACAACGGACCAGGCGAACTCTCTGACGCCGCCACGGCGCTCGATTGGATGCAGGGCTACAACCCCGACGCCAGGGCATGCTGGATCGCCGGCGTCTCGTTCGGTTCCTGGATCGCCATGCAACTTCTGATGCGGCGACCCGAGATCGAAGGATTCATCTCCATAGCGCCACCGGCGAGCCTCTATGATTTCAGTTTTCTCGCCCCCTGCCCATCTTCCGGATTGATGGTGAATGGCGGAGACGACCGGGTGATCTCGACCCAATCGGTAATCGACTTGGTCGACCGGCTAAAGACTCAAAAGGGCGTGGTGATCGACCACGAGGTGATCCCGGGCACCAACCACTTCTTCGAAGGCAAAGTGGACGAGCTGATGGAGGTGGTCGACAAATATTTGGACAAGCGCCTGGCCGAAATTGCCAGCCAGACCGCTTAAGTCATCTGGCGCCGGGTCCAGCGGGCTCTTTGGGGCGCCCCGGTGCAATCTTTCTGCAAAACTGATACATGCCGTGGGAGCGTATCGTGTTATCCGATTCCCGTGGCTGTAATTCGAATCTGCCCGCCCAATGAGCGCACTTAAATCGGCATTCCTGAAAGAACTCTCGGCCCGGGGTTATATCCATCAATGCACCGACGAGGCGGGCCTCGACGCGCTCGCCAACAAGGGCAATCTGACGGCCTATATCGGATTCGACTGCACCGCGCCCAGCCTGCATGTGGGCAGCCTGCTCGGCATCATGATGCTGCGCAAGCTGCAGCAAGCCCGCCACAAGCCGATCGTATTGATGGGCGGCGGCACCACGAAGGTGGGCGACCCCTCCGGCCGCGATGAATCCCGCCAACTTCTGACCGACACGGACATCGCCGCCAATATGGCGAGCATCAAGCTCGTATTCGCCAAGTTCCTCGACTTTGGCGAGGGCCCCAGCGACGCGGTGATGATCGACAATTCCGATTGGCTGGACGAACTCAACTACATTTCTTTCCTGCGCGACTACGGCCGGCATTTCACAGTCAATCGCATGCTGACATTCGATTCGGTCAAGCTTCGCCTCGAGCGCGAGCAACCGCTCTCGTTCTTGGAATTCAACTACATGATCCTGCAGGCCTACGACTTCCTCGAGCTTCACCGCCGGCTCGGCTGCCGCCTGCAAATGGGTGGCTCCGACCAGTGGGGGAACATCGTCAACGGCATTGACCTCGCCAGGCGCGCCGACGGCGCCGAGCTCTACGGCCTGACCACATCGCTACTCACTACATCGTCCGGCGCCAAGATGGGCAAGACCGCCGCCGGCGCCGTTTGGCTCAACGCCGACATGGTGAGCGCTTACGACTATTGGCAATATTGGCGGAATACCGAAGACGCCGATGTTGGCCGCTTCCTGCGGCTTTTCACCGAATTGCCGCTGAAAGAGATCAAGCGCCTGGAGACGCTGGAAGGGGCGGAACTCAACGAAGCGAAAAAAGTATTGGCGACGGAGGCGACCGCCCTTGCCCATGGGCGCGGTACCGCGGAGGAAGCCGCCGAGACCGCACGCCAGACCTTCGAACAGGGTGAGCTTGCCGAGGGACTCCCGACGGTAGAAATATCCCGGAATGACTTCGATGCTGGATTAGGCCTGCTGACGGCGATCGTCAAAGCGGGCCTCGCAAACAGCAATGGCGAAGCGCGCCGGCACGTCACGGGCGGGGCCGTCCGCGTCAACGACGATCAAATCAAGGATGAAAAGACCCAGCTCACCGCGCGCGATCTATCGAACGAAGGCGTCATAAAGCTTTCGGTTGGTAAGAAGCGCCACGCACTTATTCGCCCAGTCTAGCCCGCAACATGCGGGGCTCTCAGTTTCCCTCGCCTGGGAAAACCGGCGCTTCACGCAGCCATGGCTGTTGGATCGTTGCCTGGGCATTGCCGATTTGGGGCGTATCTGGAGTTTGGCTATTGCTGATCTCCGGCCTGGGCAAGACCGGTTTGGGAATGTCGGGTATGCGCGGTGTTGGGTAGGGCTGTGGGCGGCCGGTGAACTCGAATATCTGCCGGAAGATGCCGGGCGCCACCACCGAGACGGGATTCACTGTGACCTTCGGATCGGAAACCGGACCACGGACCGCGAATGTGATGCCGACAATGCCTTCGCCGCGGCGCCCCACCAATATATTGCCGATAATAGGAATCTGGCCGAGCGCCGAGTTGAGCCCATAGAGCGGAACGTAGGTGCCCCCGAGCCTGACCCGCTGCGCCTTAAAGTCCACCTGGCCGCGCATCGTCGCGCCCAGCAGCGGTCCGTTGATGTAGGAATCGTGCAAGACGAACTGACCGCCGCCAACCGAGAAAGGCGCGCGCATCTGATTGAAGACGATGCGCCGTCTTTGCTGATTGACTTGCGATCGCCCTTGGAGATTGGCTCTCTGCGGATTGCTGGCCGTATTGGCGACAACCTTGTTGATGACCGGATCGCCCAAGATGACGAAATCGCGAGCCCATAGCGTGCCTGTCGTGCTGGCGTTGCCGGTGCCATCCAAATTCACTTGCAGCGACGCCTCGCCGCCCTCGATCTTGGGATAGAAACCCACCAGCCTGAATGCGGAGCCGGCATCCTTGCTTTCCGCCAGCACGACCCGGGGTTGTCCCTCCTCGGGGTCGAGTTTGACCGCGATCGGTGATTTGCCATTGAGCTGTCCGGTCGCATCCAACCGGACAAGTTTGCCGTCGCGCTTGTTCAACGATATCGAAACGCCCTTCACGGTCGTATCGGAGTGGCCCAGCATGGTCTCGATCTGCGCAGTAAGGTCGAGGCCCTGGGCATCTTCCGAGCCCGGGGTTGGATCTTCCCCGAGTTGTCCCGCGGAGAGCAAGGATTCGAAGAATTGCCGGCCATCATAGGCCGCGCCGTGGGCCTGAACGTCCCAGACATTGTCCCCTCTCAGCTTTCCGGCCAGCTCCAATTGGGTAATGGCGTTGAACGAAAATTGTGGGAAGAAGAATGCGTTGGGCTTGCCATTCTCGCCGAGACCGATCCAGCCCTCGATCGCGATATCGTCGCCCGTCATTTGGAAATTCTTGAGCTCGCCGTTGCCGTCATGCCCGCCGGCGATCTCGAATGTCAAACCCGCCCGCTTTCCTGGCGGCTTGCGCCATCCGACATTGCCTAGCACCAGATCGGTACCGCCAAGATCGATCGCGACGTGAATCCTTGGCTTGTCGCTATGCGGCTGGCTGACCGTCAAGGTAACCGGCGTTGCACCACGGACCATGTGATTGACGTCCATGCCCAGCTTCTCTCGCTGGGCCGCGTCCAATACCGCGCTGACGCGGACGTCAGGCTGCCTGTCGTCCGGCGCCTCAAAAATTCGCTGCCAGTTCACCTGAGCCGGGATACCGCTGAGGATCACGTCGCCCCTCGCCTGGACGGCGTTTTCAGTCACGTTGAAGTCAATCGTGCCCCCTTCGATATCGACGCCACCCATGCGCCCGGTGGCCTTGGCGCCGGTGATCTGCGCATTGCCCTTTAGCGTGATGTGCTCGAACTCCAAATCCTTGCGCATCGGCAAACCGATCCGGAATACGCCACCAGCGCTACCGCTCAAGTCGGACGGCTTAAGGCGCACTTCCTTCGCGTATCCCAACGGCTCGTGATCGAGCAGCTCAAGTGCCGCGGAAGCGCCGCCCGCCACCTTGAATGTGATCTCACCCATTTCCGGGTCGGGGCGCAAATCGTCGATGATGAAGCGTCCCTCCAACAGGTCAACGCGCTTTCCGCTCGGCAGCGTGATCCAGGCGTCCGGCGCCTCAAAGGCAAAGCTTCTGCCCCTGATTTTGACCGTGCCCTCACCCGTTTGAATCGGCGGCATGTCGTCGATGTAACGGATACTGATCCCTTGGGTGCGCATGTCAAACGCCACCGCGTCCTCTGGGATGTCGCCGCCTTCCTTAACCTTGGCCAACACGCCACCAGGGAGATCGATCCGGAATTTGCCGCCTAGCAGCTCACCGCCGCTGAGCTGTTCGCCCGACCACTCGCGCGCGCCCGCTGCGACGAATTTCGGCCAAATCTGCTTGGCCATGTCGATCGGCATCGGGCTAATCTCGCCAGCCAGCTTAACAGCCGGCGAACCGGGCGCGTCGATCACGCTGCCCGCGAACTCTACCTTCGCGCCACCCGCCTTGATGATGAACCGCGAAAGATCCACGCGTCCCATATGGGGCGTGATGCGGCCCTCGGCGTACCACTCGTCCACCGGGACCGGACCCAGACCGAATTCATCCGCGGCCAGAATCGCTTCATCGGCCTGGAGACGGAATCGCCAACTCTTGACGCCCTGTATGGCGACGTCGGGCGTGAACATGCCGCTGATCACCGCCCGGCTCTCGCCCCATTGGATGGCCGACGGCAGCACTTCCACCCGCTCGTCCTCCGCATGGTAACGAACGTGCAGATCGCCCTCGTCGATCAGCATTGGGTGTTTCAGATCCCACGGCGCAATGATGTGGCCGGCAGCGAGGCGAATCCTGGCCTCCGCTCCCAAGATCACGCCCTGGGTCGAAAAATCGACATTGGTGTCGGCGGAGACGGGAATATCCAGCGCCCGCAGGCTGTCCAGGCCCGGAATGTTCGCGGCGATGCCCTTTGGCACCAAATCTTCGATCTGTGCCCTGAAGGCGAGACGCTGCTGTTTTGCCGATTGCTCGGTGCGAAAGCTGAACTTCCAGGGTCCCTTGGAAGACGAGATATTGGCTTTGCCCGCCAGCACGCTGCGCTTTTGTCCGTGCTTCAGGTCAATCTCAAAATCGGGAACCTGCCACTGACTCTGCTCTCCGCCCTGGTCGAAAATCACTACGGCGTCGCGCACACCGAAGCGCGTTAGAAAGGACGAGGCATCTTCTCCCTTTCGGGCCCGCTCGAAGGCTTCCGTAATCGTTTGGGTTAGGTTGATCGGCTTGGCTGGCGCGGCTGCCGGATTGATATTGGATGAGACG
>JGI24023J19991_10000362_pt1 | contig 35493 bp, 27 predicted proteins | sample Cruoilmetagenom1_FD_19991 | JGI IMG/M metagenome (IMG submission 19991)
AGACACCATGCTAACTAAGAAAAGTATAATTTTAAACGGTTTTATTGACTTGGAAGTGTGATTTTAGAAATAATCATACTTTTATCGGACACTAATGATAATTAATATATCGCTTTTTCCATTTAATATACTTCGAACGAGGAAGTCTAACTTTTAAACCCTTGCAAATAGTTCTAATCTGATGATGCGTCCAGTGTACAGATTCCCATAGTAATTTTTGATCCGTAGGATAACGAACCTCGCTTTCATAACATGTTGCATCAACAGTAATACTATGTTGGTCTTTAATAAATCCAGACCAACTATTAAATAAAACTTTTTCTGTTTTTAGAATATTTAGTTTTGTGGATAGCTCACAACGGATTTGACTTACTATTTTATAATTCGTCAACCGATGATGACCTAAATGGATATCACAAAAAAATTGATAATCAATATTGGAATTGAGTTGCTCGATTAATCGCTTGTCTGAACAACCACCATAGTGTTTTAAAAACATCAATGCAAGTTTACCCTTTGGACTAAAATAATTCTTTGTGCCTTTTATCTTTTCTTTAATCTTAAAAACCGATACCAAATTATCCCAAGGGATAGCTGTATAAATTTTTCCCAGATCACTCTCAAGAAATCGATTAAAATAGGCATTAAAATTATCTGAAGGATTTAAAAATGAAAACTCGTGTTGTAAACCAGCCCCGAGCACTCGGGGTTGTATTTTAGACATACTTGATAAATTAAAACCCCGATTTTTGAGTATTCGGCTCATTTTCGGGGTTTTGTTTGTCTAATTTACAACTTATTTAGCTGATATACAAATAGTTATTTGCTTACGAAAGTGCCTAATCAAATTTGATTACAGGACTTCATTTACTATTGTTCTTTTTAGCTAAGCACTTCTTTTATTTTTGAATACAATATTATAGATTGCTTTAAAGAAATATTTAGTATCTGTGAAATATGGATTTTTAATTTTTTCTTCAAGATATTCTTTTTCAGCTTGTAACACGCTCTCTACAGAACCTTTTCTATTTAAGGCCACATAAGGCGGAATACAACCAGGCTTTTGAGTTAAACGCAACTTTTGAATATCTTCTGGTATATCTTGAAAATAACGTTGAGACACAGGTCTAACACCAACTAATTTTAATTCACCTTTAACCACATTTATAAGCTGTGGTAATTCATCTATCCAAAAACGTCTTAAAGACTTACCCCATGGTACTAATCTAAAATCATTTGCAGGTTTACCACTTTCAGCATAACCATTTATTTTTAACACATAGTCTTGTAAATATTCAGAATAAGGGTGCATTGTTCTAAGTTTATACACTCCTATTATTTTTCCGTTTTTCCCAACTCTCTGCATTTTAAATAATGGGCCATAGCTAGGGTTCATATCATATGAAGGTTCTTTAACTTTTTTAGCAGCAAAATAATTTAAATCGCCAATAGATTCATAATCAACTATTTCAAAACCGCATGAAACCAATCTACCCAAAACTTCTGCTTTAGAAACCAGCCTATCTTTACCTTTAGTAACAAAGAAATATGCCTTTTTAAGGTATGGAAGTTTAGGAATCACCCTATTAATTATAAAATTAAGTCCACAATAAATAGTTCCTAATAAAGGGATTTTATTAATAGCTTTTGAATCAGCTCTACATTTAAAAGTTTCAAAACTACCTAGTAAAAAGCCTCCATTTGACAATTTACAATTCACTTCTTCAAACTGCTTATTTATTTGTCTGAAATTATTAACTTTATTAAGAAGGATTATATTTTCAACTTCATCGAAATTACTATAACCTGATAGTATTTTTCCTTTAGGTATTACTAAATTTTTAACTGAAGTAATATCAACATATCTTCTAAAAAAATTATAAACTTTTAACCCAGATTCATTTAGTATTATTTTTCTGTTTTTAGAAGTAATAGCTTTTTGCAATATTTCCTTTTCAGAATACTTATTAAAAGCTCCTAAAAAATCTTCTTTCCATTGTAGATAAACTTTATAAGAGATTCCTTCATCTTTACATAATTCTTTTTCATTAATGTCTCCAATTAACCCATCAACTACAATTCTAATCCTATCTAATGAAGAAAAGTCAGAAGGTTTTTTACTTCCTATTATCTTAGAAAAAAAGTTATTATTGACCTTATCCCTATTAGTTGAACTAGTAAGAACAATATTATTTTCAAGAAAAAAGTTCTTATCAAATGATGAGTCCATTTCTTGCGTTTGTTGAGTTAAGTAATCTTTTATCATAGCAGCGATTTTAATTAATTTTTCAACTTAATCATTGAATATAAATAATTATCTATAAAAGATAGATTCCTCCTACCAGAATAAAATATTAAAAAAAATAAGGAATTTAAACAAACAATAAATATTGACTCTAAATTTAGTGATTTATGATAAATCACAGAATAAAGTGCACAATTTCGTTTAAAAGAATGTCTATATATTTGAGTTGACATTTTAGGGGATTCTTTTTTATAGCTAATGCAAATATACAACTTTTTTTATATATACAAAAAAATCAGTAAGTTTTTAATTTACTGATTTTCAATTTACTATTATTATAATTTACTCTATTTTACATAAAAAAGCTTTTTTATGCTATTTTTTACATTTTGCAGAACTAATTCTTTACTCCAACGTAGTAAATTATCATTCCATCGTTGTGGATGGAAAGTAAACATTATTTTATTCGGCAACTCATTATGACCTAGAGCTTCAATAATCTCTTGAGTTGCATGAAAACTAAGATTAAAAGAGCTATCAACCCTATCTCTGACACTTACTTTATCTCCATCCCATTTTCTGCCTGTATCAGTCAAATAAAAAACATTATTAAAGTCAACATCAAAATAAGGCTCTCCAATGATATTAAAATCTCTATAATTATAGTCTTTCCAAAGGTCTTTTGAGTCGTATTTAGACATCGGACTTCCATGCATACATATTGTAGAAACTGGAGCTAGTTTTCTTAAAGCATTCAAATTTTTCTCAAAGTCTTGAATTCCCTCAGACATATTACCTCTACAGGTTGTAAGGCATTCATAATGATAACCTATTTCATGACCTAATAGGGCTATTTCTTTAATCACTTTTTCATCCCAGCTTTCTGGTACTGCTCTGAAATAATAAACTCCTTTAACTCCATGATCAGCTTGAATTTTCGCAAATTCAAGTGAATTATAAGGTAATAAATCAACATCATGTCTTAAAACGACACTTCTAGATTCAGGTTCATTGATAAACTCTTCAAATGTCTGAAAAGTATAATTATGTTCTTTTAATGCTTGAAGTAATTCTTTATATTTCTCAATTGTGAAGTCCATATTGTATTTTAAATCTATTTTGATATTCAGAATTATTTTTTAAAATTCTCTTACTTTCCGGATAATTCGCTACAAACCAAATCATAAGTGTCGTAATATCAATCTTTTCGTTAAGAAATAGCTTTCGTCTATTTTCAAATTCCAATGTTCTATTTTTAATTTGCTCTAATTCCTTAATTTGGTCTAACACACCATCTCCTGATTGAAAATTAAAAACTAATCCAAATTTCTCTTGATCTTCGTTATTGCATGCTCTCAACGAATTAACATAGACTGATGGTGTGCCCAAAACTCCTGCTTCAGATGCCATTGTTGCTCCTTCACTTATAACCATATCTGAGAATGCCATTGCATCATGTATTTTTTCAGGCGGAATTTTAAATACATATTTCTCAAATTTCTCGGAAATATCACCTTCAGATGAAATAAAAAGCTTGTACTTTTGAGATAAATAATTAACTAATTCATCTCTTTGTTCTGAACTAAACCCACCTTGACCAACATCATGACTTGCATTCCATGCAATAAACCTAATTATTACAAATTTTTCATCTTCATCCATGTTTAAAAATTGGTATATATCCTTATTTGGTGTGAAATAATTTGGACTCAAGTAAGCCAATTCATGAAAGGAATGATATTTAATTTGTTTTTTTCCTAAATCTTGAGCAATTTCAAATGGTGAAAACACCACATCTGTAAATGGCAAGTACAGTCTTACTTGTTCCATATTTCCTGTATCTTCCATAGTAATATGGGGTTTTCTTAACAAAAAAGATACCTGTGCCGCATACATTGACCCTACACTTAAAAAAATATCCGGCTTAAATTTTAAGGCCACTTTCAACATCTTAAAATCAAATACAACTAAACCTAATATTTTTCCTGCAAGAGAATTGAATTTTTTTCCAAATGAAATGAATTTAAAACCAAAAGCCTCTAATAAATCTATTTCAAATTCTTTTTCTCTACAAGTGAATAAAATATCATGTCCGTTTTTTGTCATTTCATTTACGAAATTTTTAAACAGATGCACGTGCGCCGGGTGACCAATATCTATTAAAATGTTCATTTTACGTTATTAAATAATCATTTAAAATTATATTGATAATCAGGATTATTCTTTATAGTATCTAAACTTTTAGGATAATTATCTAAAAACCATTCCATAAATTTAATTACGTCTATTTTTTTTGAAAGAAACTCTTTCAATCTATCCTTGTATACTTCATTGGTGTTTTCATTTTTTAACACTTCAAGTGCTTTTTCTAAAACTCCTTCTGACGTTCTAAAATTATGTAGAAGCCCAAAGGCTTCTTCTTCATGAAAAACACCTGCATCAAGACTATTAACATAAATAGAAGGCGTACCTAGACAAGCTGATTCTGAAGCCATTGTACCTCCTTCGCCAATATATAAGTCTGCAAAAGCCATAGCATCATGTATTCTTTCTGGCGGGATTTTTATCTTATATGGCTCTAAATGTGGAGGTAATATTCCTTCAGAAGTAATAAAGACCTTTGCATATTTTGTTAATTCTTCAATCATTTTATTTTTAAACCTCATACTAAACCCTTCTTGGCCAATATCATGATGGGCGTCCCAAGATACGAATCGGATGATAACATATTTTTCATTCTCTTTAACTCCTAAAAATTTTAAAATAGACATATCTGGTTTAAAAATATTAGGATGAAGATAAAATAGTTCTGTATTTGAATTATACTTTAAATGATTTTTACCCAAAGTAGCATAATAAGAGTTTCCTGTAAATTTCACATCAATAAATGGCTTGGCTGCAGTATGAATCATAGAAGCATGTTCTGTATCAGAAAAAGCAATATTGACAATATTCTTTAACTTAGATATATGACCACTATGAATTGAAAATCTATTAAGAATAAAATCTGGTTTAAATGAATTAACTATTTTTAAAAATCTATAGTCATCAACTGGAATACCGAATATTTTTCTTAAAAGACCTTTTCTGTTTTGAGAAAGCATTTTATACTTGAGTTTATAATTATCAAGCAATGATTTTGAGATGTCCTTATTTTTCGCAACAAACAAACATTCCCATCCTTTTTTTTCTAAAAGCCAATAAAGATTTTTAAAATGATGAATCTGTGCTGGATGACCAACATCAAAAATTATTTTTTTTGGCATATTTTTTTAACTAGAATAGTTTAACGGATGAGTTGTAAAACTTTGAAAATAAACTTACTTAACATAAACAACTTGGGGTGATAAACATTATTATAACGCCCATAATTTGTTAACTCACCTCCAAATTTTGATTTAAAGTTTCTAACTCCATAAGGTATATTAGGTTTTCCGGCACCACCATAATCAAAAACTTTAAATCCATTATCATGTCCCCATTCTAAAGTCTTCCATGCAAGTAATTCATTAGGTGAATATTTGTAGAATTTTGAATAACTACCAGCATACCAACCAAAAATAGTATCCTTAAATGTAAGTGCAAATCTAACACCGGCTATATTTTCTTCAAAGTTTACTGAGAATATTTTTAATCCTCCTTGGTCTGTTGAATTTTTTGCTGCACTTAAAAATATATCTATATTAGGTAGTGGTAATTTTGCCTTTTCATAAACATCTTCAATAATTGAATATGCTTCTTTAATTCTTAATTCATTAGTTGTATCAACCAATTCAAAAGTCAATCCAAGCTTTTCTGCTTTTCTAATAGATTTTCGTTTAGATTTATCTATTCTGGTCATTCTTTCATCATTCGGAATTGTTAAATCAATGAGGTAATTAAGGTGATCTTCAAATTTATAGGATGATAATTGAAAAGCATCATTCTCATTTAGCTGATTGTCAAAATTTCTAATTTCTGAGAATAGCGTACTTCGAGATTTAGTAGCATTAAAATAGTCTAATAAACATGAAATATATTTTTCATTATTATTTAATACTATAGGACCTCCCTGAATAATATTTCTTGAAGAAAGTTTAGTTTTTAGTTTAAAATAAGAAATGGTGACTCCAGATAAAACACCAATTATATCATCATTTTGATTAACTAATATATAAATAAATGGTTCATAATTTTCAGTTTCATTATGTACTTTATACATGTAAGGAGATTGAAAAATATTACCTTGAGGGTGATCTTTATTAAATTTAAACCATTTATTATTATCTATTAACTTAATATTAGTAATTATTTTATACTCGATATTGCCAATTTTCACCGGAAAAAAATTAGCATTTCCAATATTATGATGACCCTTATTCCTGAAGTTTACTTTTTTTCCTTGCAAAACATTAAAAACCATTTTACCAAAACTATATATCATTTGATTATTGATTTTTACATACCTTCCATATTCAACTAAATCACCACCAAACTGAGATTTAAAAGTCCGAACACCATATTCTTCACCTTTAATTCCCGCTCCCATAAAATCAAACATACTCATTTTATGGTCCAATCCATATTTTATGATTGCCCAGGCTGCTACTGTACTTGGGTATTGTTTCTTATATTCATAATCTAAGCCACCTCTATACCAATCATATATTACTTTATTATCTCTTAAAAAGAAGCTACCTCCAATAGTTTTATCTTTATATTTGACACAAACAACACCAGCGAAATCTTGAGCTAATAGATTTGTATAAAAATTTAAATTGGGGATTGGCTTTTTAGCTCGTTTTTTATATATTTTAACTAATATATTATAAACTTCAATAATATTTTCCTCTGATTTGTCATATGAAATTTCTACATCTTCTCTTAGAGCTTTTCTTATTTGTCTTCTCTTTTCTGGTTTCAACCTTTTAAAAACATCTTCCTCAGAAGAAAGGTGTATCTTATAGTTTTGGTAAGGCAGGTAATTCCATGTATTCTTTGTGAAAATTTCCTTTAGATAAGAAAAGTTATAAAAATTTCTTATTTCGATATATATTGATTTTTTATTTAGGTAATTTTCAATATTTTTTAATAAAAAATCTAAAATTTCTTTTTTATTGGATCCTTTTTTAATTAAAGGTCCACCAAATATAATTGCCCGTTTACTAATAGCTTTTATTAGTAAACTACCATTCGACATGATAACCGCATTGCAAAATGCTAAATATTCTCCATCATCTGCTTCTACAAAAAAACAAATAGGTTTATGGTTCTTTTGACCATTCCAAAAATCAACTATTTCAAAAGATTGAAAAATATTACTATTAGAATGACTTTCAGCAAAAAAACTCCATGATTCTTTATTAAAATTTGAAAGGTTTGTATAAAATTTCATCTAATGTTATTATTATTTGTCAATAAATTTTCGAAACCAGATTTCTAAATTTATCCATTTCCAAATTTCTTTTGAAATATCAACTTTACCTTCCAGGTGTTTTTGGTATTGACTATTTGCTGTTTCACTATCGAAATAGCCTCTGTTTTTAAACTTATCAGAATTAATGAGTTCTGTTATATAGTCTTTAAATGCCTCTGTTCTAAACCATTTAGCTCTTGGATTTGTAAATCCTTTTTTATCCTTTCGTTGTGTAATCTTTTCGGGTAAAATGTCTTTTAGTGCTTCTCTTAATATATGCTTAGTTTCTCCTTTATTGATTTTATGATTTGATGGTGTTGATAAGGTCGCTTCTACCAATCTATAATCTAGGAAGGGAACTCTTGACTCAATTGAGAAGTGCATTCCGTTTAAGTCTTCCCAACCTAACAAATGTTCTAATTTATATTCAAAATGTTGAACTAATGAGTCAGCTAAATCTTTTGGCTTATAAAGCATTTCATTAACATCAAAGTTGTTATTGTATTTATTAAAAAAATCTTTATGTACTGAAGGAAATATTTGATTACTTATTTTATTTTGAAAATTTACAGGCAGCAAATAGTAGGTGAAATATTTTAAAGCTTGAAGTGATTTGTGCTTTTTAAAGTAATGTATATTCTCTCCAATAAACCGAATCAATTTAAATTGTTTAATTAATTCAATATAATAACTTCCGAAAAAATAATGATATCCAGCCAACTGTTCATCAGCTCCTTGTCCATCTAATGTTACGGTAACATGTTTTGAAGCCAATTCCATTACCTTATATTGAGCATAAGGGCTAGTGTCGGGTATTGGTTCATTATGTGCATCAATAAAACTATCAAAATCTTTAAAAAAATCATTTGCATCGGGTGAAGTAAAATACATGTTTTTAACCATGGATCTGAATTCATCAATATACTCACTTTCATCTGTTTCTTCCTTTTTACCAAAAACTGCAGAAAAAGTGTTTAGTTCATTGAGTTCAAAATCTTTTATTAATGAAGATACAATTGAAGAAGAATCTATACCTCCACTTAGCGTCACTCCTACTGGTACATCTGACCGTAATCTTAATTTTAATGAGTCCTTGAATAATTCTCGATATTCCGTTGGGGATAGACTCTTATTTTTAGATATTCTATCAATTAAATTGTACCATCTCTTAAAAGTTATTTTATCATTATTAATTTTTAACAAAGAGCCATGTTGTAACTTCTTAATATGTTTAAAAAACGTATCTTCAGTATGACTAGTTCTGTTAAATAATAAGTAATCATAAATAATCTTATCATTTGCCTGAACATTCTTTAATAATGGTAAAATAGATTTTAACTCAGAGGCAAAAATAAATCTATCTTCATCTTGATAATAATAAAATGGTTTTATACCATATCTGTCTCTTGCTGCAAATATTTCTTTAGTATTTGTATCATAAATAACCAATGCAAACATCCCATTAAACTTATCTAAGCATTGTTCACCCCATTCCTGGTAAGCAGCTAATAGTACTTCTGTATCAGTTCCTGTTTTAAATGTATATTTATGCTTTAATTCATCACGTATTTCTATATAGTTATATACTTCACCGTTATAAATGATTACATATCGACCATTATCACTAAACATTGGTTGATGACCCGCCGGACTCAAATCTAAAATACTCAATCTAACAAATCCTAATCCCACACCTTCTTCTATGAAAACACCTTCATCATCAGGGCCACGATGTTTCATTTGATTCATCATAGTCCTTATCTCGATTTCATCAACCGATTTATTATTAAAATTTATAATTCCTGAAATTCCACACATTAGTTTTCTAAAATTTTATTGTAAATATTTATAATTTTTTGAGCTACTACACTTTCCTCCAATTGCCTTATATCTTCTCTTCCTTTTGTTCTTTTATTAAAGGCAAGAGCCATCTTTAATTTATGAGCAACATCTTTAGATTCAAATGAAGTAACATAACAACCTTCTGTATTACCAATTACTTCATTAACATCTCCTACTTTTGTTGAAACTACTGGAATATTACATGCCATAGCTTCTTTTACAACATTTGGAGATCCTTCATGAAAAGAGGTTAATAAAAGACAGTCGGCTGCATTATAATGATAAACCAATTTGTCTTGTTCAATGCCATTTAGGTATTTAAGTTCGATATTCTTTTCTTCTAATAAATCTACAGCTTCTTTTGCCAACTTATAATTTTTTTCAGGCCTATCTGGATTAGAACAAAACAAAACTCTCTTTACATCAACTCCTTCATCAAAGTATTTTCTTGCGTCTTTTTTTTCAATTTCATAAAACCTTTTATAATCTACTCCATTAGAGATAACCATACTGTTCGGTAAACTGAGAACGTCTAGCATTTCTTTTGATTTAACAATATTATAATGAAAAAAATATTTTGCAAAAAATTTATTTATCACTATTATAAGCCGACTTATTTTAGTTACTCTGCCACTATAATCATTTGCTCCAACTAAATCATCTCCCATAAAAGAAACTACTATTTTTTCCTTTTTTTTTGCAAAAAAAGCGACGATCGCAGATAAACCATAATGTGCATGAATTATAGAATAATCTTCATTTTTGATATAATTTTTTAGAGTAGAGATACTTTTAAAATAACCCTTAAATCCTTTGCTCTTAATTGTAAAAAAATCAATGTCAACCCCCTCTCTTATCAAAGATTCTCCTTGACTTTTTATAATTGGTGAAATTCCACCCATCGAATTTCCGCTACTCACAAATAAAATTTTCATAAAAGCTTATACTAATGTTTTATTATAAACGGATCTAAACTCTTCAATCATTTTTGAGATACTAAATTTCTCTCTCACAACTTCTATTGACATTTCTCCAAAATTTCTTAGATCGTTTTCATGATTATACAAATGCAAAATTTTAAGAGCTAATTCATCTGGAGATTTAGGGTTTATCAAATAACCTGACTTTTCATGTTCAACAATTTCAGAATTTCCACCACCAAGTGTTGCAATTAAAGGCTTGCTTAATGCTGAAAATTCTAATAGTGCATTAGAAATTCCTTCACCATGTTTTTCATTATTTGTAATCAAAATACCAATATCACAAATATTCATTATAGATTCTACATTATCTTGTTTTCCTAAAAATAGAATTCTATCTTTATTCTCTTTCTTCACCATCATCTCAAATGGACTATAATTTCCTGAACCAATACAAAGAAATGTAATATCATTCTCTTTTTCTAAAACAATATTTGCTGCTTTAATATACGTGTCATAATCCTTTTTATCAGTAAAAGATGCTACCATCCCAACAATAAATTTAGTTTGAATATTGAACTTTTTTATAATTGAACTTTTATCTTGCAGATTATTAATTCTATCAAAATCAAATCCATTATAAATAACCAAACTTTTATGCTTTGGAGCACTAAAAGACTTTAATCCTGCATATGTATTTGCAATAATTTTATCCGAGAAATAAAAAGGTAATTTATGGCCTAACAGCGATGTTGAAACATTTAAAGGAGCAGATGTGATTTGGTTATTGATAAGTGGTATTCTTAAAAGCAATTTAGTTGGTATTGCATAAATTGCCACCATATTACCCCAAACATGAATAATATCCGGTCTAAAAGTGTTTGCAATTTTATAAAACTTAAAAAAAACACTTGGATCTTTCTTGAAGTGTTTTCGAATTGTAAAGTGGATTTTTATACCTGTTGAATAAATATCCTTATAATGAATAGCTTTTTTAGTCAATACTAATTCTAATTCTATATTAACATCATTAGAAAGCCCTTTTATCAGTTCAACCAGACGTCTTTCTTTACCTCCAGACCCAAGGCTTTCAATAAAAAATAAAATTTTCACTTTATTATTTTTTTTGGAATAGTTACTTACCTTCTCCAAAGTTATTTTTTATAATTAATAATTCTAAAGACTATAAAAGAAGGAATAAAAGTTAATAATGCTACTACTTTATTTCTTACCCTTTTTATTTGTTTTATAACTGATAAAGGAGACTTTTTTATTAAAAACGTCGACCTCCATATAGCAATAAATGCTCTAAACCTTTTCTTATAAGATATATATTTACTTGCTGAGGGAAGAATAGTATTCATCCACCAAATAGCATAAAAATTTTCAATTTTTAGAGTACCAATAGATTTTTTTTTCACTTTCATGATTTGATTTCCTGCATCTTGAAAGTATATTCGAAGTGGAATATTTAAATAAACCGTTTTATAATTCAAACCTATCTGAGACCAAATATAACTTTCAGGAAAAAAATTAGCACCCAGCATATGAGGAAACTTATATTTTCTTAAAAGGTCTACTCTAATACATCCCCATTTTTCTCCTTTAATTTTATGATTATAAACTATCTCTGTATAATTTGAAATTTCTTCAGAAGGAAACTTATCTCCAATAATATTATGCTCTTCATCCATACACAACACTGATATACCTGATATTGAATCATCTTTGTATTTTTTCCAATTTTTATCAAATTCTTCTACCGTTGTTGGTATAAAACTATCATCTGAATCAGCGGGAATCAATAATTCACCTTTAGCTTCATCAATTGCTTTGTTAAATGCAATATGTTTTCCACTATTTTTTTGATGAAAAATTCTTACTTTAAAATCAGCCCTGTCTTTATATGATTCCAATAATGATTCAACACCATCTTCAGATCCATCGTTTACAATAAGCCATTCAAAATTTTTATTTGTTTGTTTAATCAGGCTTTCCCAAACTCTATGAATAGTATGTTTGCGATTATATATCGGAGTAAATATTGTAAAATATAATTGATCCATTTTCAAAAAATATTTTAGTTTATAAATTTCATTACAAACTTCTTTAAGCTTTCAGTATAAGCATTACTATCAAAACTTTTCAAACCCATCTTGTATCCATTTAAACCTATTGTTTTAGCTTCATTAGGATTATCAATTATATAATTCATTTTAATTGATAATTCAGAGGCTGAATCTGTTTTGGCTACTAAAGCGTTGCTCTTATCCTTAAAATAATATTCGATTTCACCAAAATTAGTTGTAATAATAGGGTTTTTTGAGGCTAAATATTCTGAAATTTTTTGAGGGAATCGAGCTATATCTTTAATCGTATTACTTAATGGGATTAGAAGTGCTTGAGCATCATTATAATATTGTACTAACTCGGTATATTCTAGTCCCGAATACATTTTTATAAGGTTATTTTTCGGATGCTTTTTTAATGTATCTCGAAGTTTTTCCATTCCAGATCCATGTATTACTAAATATAAGAAGTATTCACTATTGTCAACCAATTGAAACGAAGCGAGAATAGTTTCAATTGCTTTATAATATGAAGTAGATCCAACGTAAAGAAAATATTTAGTAGTCTTATTATTTTTGTTTTTTGCAAATAATTTAAAATCTACCAATGGTGGAATTTTCAATATTGGTAATTTTTCCTTTTTAGTTTTAATCTGATCTATTAAGAATTCACTAATCGGTATAGCTCCATCTATAAAATGCATAAAATATTTATCAAATAAAGCATCATTTATTTTCAACCTCCTTTTTTTTCTACCCTCAAAACTACTTCTGTACTCTACATAATGTGAAATTAATGGAAAACCAAATAATTTAGAGAAAAACCTATAAAAAATTAACTCTAAAAAATCACCTTCGGGATAAAAAAACATTACATCAATTTCTTTTTTAAACCCTCGTTTAAATAATAGAAAAAATTCATTAATTCTTCCTAAGAAATTATATAGTCGACGCTTAAAAAAAGTGTTGGGTTTATATGGCGTAGGCGTTGTAAATTGATATGAAATATTTGAATGCCGGCCTTTTCTATCAACTTTACTAGTGTTCTCTGCATAATTTGCAGCTCTATTATTAATAGCAAAAATATTAAATTTTTCTTTATTAAGTATTGAATAAATACCTAAACACCTATTAATTGCTGCGCTCTTTCCAAAAGGCACACCTGATATACCAACATGCACAACATTAATTCTTTTCTCCATATAATTCAGCTATCTATAACTTCTTTATCACGTTACAAGGGTTACCAGCGGCAATTACGTTAGCAGGAATATCTTTTACAACCAAACTATTGGCACCTATTACTGTATTTTCTCCAATTGTTACTCCTTTTAGAACTACAGTATTTATACCAAGCCATACATTATTACCAATAGTAATTGGTGCACTTAAAATACCATCACTAGTATGACGTATAGTTGGGTCGATTGGGTGCCAATCAAAATCAGTTATTAAAACATTTGCTCCAGATAATACATTATTACCAATAGTAATTGAGTTAGCAGCCCCAATTACTGTTCCACTAAACCCTGAATTACTACCAATATTAATTTTAGTTTTTTCTCCAAAAGTAGAAATAATACACTTTCTATTTAAACCAATTAGATTTGAACTTTTGTCGGATCTAAATGTGCATTTCGATCCGATAGAAATTTCACTATTATAAGCTCTTACTACTACTGGAACACCATAGAATTTACATTCGTTTCCAAGTTTTACCTTTTTTAGTAATAGACTTATATAACTCATTCTAGTAGAATAAAAAGAAAAACACTTAAGTCTATAACTTCTTAACTTAGCAAATAAAAATCCAGATAAATCGGTAGTTATTTTTTCTCTAACCTTATTGATCATTTTTTAAGTAATTACTATAAACACTATTTAAACCTTGTGTTAAGCTAATTTTAGGTGACCATTTTAATGCATTCAACTTAGAGATGTCTAATAATTTTTGAAAAGTACCATCAGGTTTATTTGTATCCCATTTAATTTCACCATGATACCCTACAATTTCCTGAATACTTTCTGCTAATTCTCTTATGCTTTGATCAATACCACACCCAATATTAATGTGTGTGTTTTTTATTTCTTTATCATTGTGATACACATCCTTAAAATCGATATTTTCCATAATATAATTACATGCTTTTGCCAAATCATCAGCATGGAGAAATTCACGTCTTGGCTTTCCACTACCCCATAAAGTTATTGAAGTCTTTTTAGGAGTTGAAGTGCTGGATCCTAAGTTTTCTACACCATATTTTTTTAAAGCAAGTAAAATCTCATCTTTTGATGAATTTCCATGTATGGCATCTATTGGGTTTTTATTTAAATCTATTCTAATAGCATCCCAATCGCCATTTTCAAGACATTTTCCTAAATGCATCTTTCTAATCAATGCCGGCAGTACATGTGATTTTTCTAAATCATAATTATCACCTGGCCCATATAAGTTTGTAGGCATAACGGAGATAAAATTAGTTCCATATTGAATATTATATGATTCACATATCTTTATTCCTGCAATTTTTGATATTGCATATGGTTCATTCGTATATTCAAGTTCAGAAGTAAGTAAATATTCTTCTTTCAAAGGCTGAGGGGCATTTTTAGGGTAGATACAAGAACTTCCTAAAAAAAGCAGTTTCTTCACCTTATTCAAATACGAAAAATGTATTACATTATTTTGAATTTGAATATTTTCATAAATAAACTGTGCTCTATATGTATTATTTGCAACGATACCACCTACTTTAGCTGCTGCAAGAATAACATATTCGGGTTTTTCACTTTCAAAAAAATTCTTTACCTCTAACTGATTATTAAGATTTAACTCAGACGAAGTTCTTCCAATCAAATTATTAAAGCCTTTACTTTTCAGATCACGCCAAATAGCAGATCCTACCATACCTCTATGACCTGCAATATATATTTTTGAATTTTTATTCATTATTTATATCTTACGATTATTCAAAATAATTCATTGTTTTATATCCACCTTCATTCAGGTATTGATCTTTTTGCATTAACTTAACATCACTTGTCATCATATCATTTACAAGCATTTGTAAATCATATTCTGGTTTCCAACCTAACTTCTCAAAAGCCTTAGATGGGTCTCCAATCAACAAATCAACTTCTGTAGGTCTAAAATATCTTGAATCTACAGCCACCACTTCCTTTCCTAATTCAATTTGATATTTTGGGTCATTACAGGCTTTAACAATTGCTTTTTCATCTTTCCCTTTGCCAAGAAATTCCAATTCAATACCAACCTCTAGAAAAGCAAGTTTTACAAAATCTCTTACAGAAGTTGTTATACCTGTTGCTATTACCCAATCTTCAGGTGTATCAGTCTGTAATAACATCCACATCATTCTTACATAGTCTTTCGCATGACCCCAATCTCTTTTTGCATCAAGATTACCCAAATAAACTTTATTTTGTAAACCTAAGGCAATACGAGCTGTTGCGCGTGTAATTTTTCTTGTTACAAAAGTTTCTCCTCTAATTGGTGATTCATGATTAAATAAAATACCATTACAAGCAAACATATTATATGCCTCTCTATAATTTACTGTTATCCAATAGGCATACATTTTTGCCGCAGCATATGGAGATCGAGGATAAAATGGTGTTTTTTCAGACTGAGGAACTTCTTGTACTAATCCATATAGTTCTGAGGTTGAAGCTTGGTAAATTTTTGTCTTTTTTGTCAATCCAAGTATGCGAATAGCTTCTAAAACCCTCAATGTTCCCAATCCGTCAGCATTAGCCGTATACTCAGGCGTGTCAAAACTTACCATCACATGTGACATGGCTGCCAAATTATAAATTTCGTCAGGCTGAGATTCTTGAATAATTCGTATCAAATTTGTACTATCGGTCATATCTCCATAATGCAAAATAAAATCTGCATTTTCGACATGTGGATCTTGATATAGGTGATCGATTCTATCTGTATTAAACAAGGAAGACCTCCTTTTTAATCCATGTACTATATATCCTTTTTTTAATAAAAATTCACTTAAATAGGCTCCGTCTTGACCTGTTACTCCAGTTATTAATGCTACTTTCTTTGTCATCTAATTATTTTATATGTTTACAATACCCAAATTCCTTTGGCTTTATTATTTATTACCTTTTTATAATGTATTGGAGCAATAATAATTCCGTAAAAATTACTACATATCATTGCTATTAAAATACTTTCAATACCCCATTCTAAATGTTTTATCATGAAATAACTTGCTAAAATAAAAATAATAATCTCTAAAATAGAGCTATACATTTGTAATTTAACATATCCAATTCCATTTATAAATGTTCGAAATACACCTCCAAAGGTTAATGCTATGAAGTATATTAAAAGTGTTAAGGATAAATTAAATGGGATTTCAATTTTATTTCCGAGCCAAAAATTATAAAATTCATCTGCAAAAATCAACATTACAATACCTACAAGAATAATTCCTAACCAAATAAATAACAATTTTGATATTGTATTTTTAATCCAATCGATATCTTTTTTAGTCCATGCTTCCGTAAAAGCAGACCAGAATGGCATAATAATAATTGAAAAGCCCATCATAAGAATTGAAAAATATTTATACCCTACATTGTATACAACAACTTCACCTGGACCAAATGCTTGAGCTATTATTATATTTGCTGATTGATATATGACTAAACTTGAAATTTGAATAATAAAAAATTTAAAGCCTAAACCTAATAAATCTTTAGCATAATCAAACTTTACAGATTTTAATGAAGGTGCCAAAAAACTATATTTAGTCTTATAAAAATATAAAGAAGCGATGATTAAAACGAACACCGGAATCGCACTAAAAACCCAACCTATATAGAGTAAAGAACCTTCAGTAGTTAATGTTAATATATAAATAAGCAATAAAGCAATTAAATTTCCAATTGGTCCAAATGTATTTGCAATTGCCGGAAGTTGATCTGCTCTTAGTACTATTTCTACTAATTTTATAACAAATCTTAGAAAGAAAAAACCAAAAACAACTAGTGCTAAACTGGTCAACTCATTTGCTAATTCTTTATCTGTATTTAAAATAACTGTCCAATCAATGAAGAAATTTCCTATAAAAAATAATACTGCTACAGCACTAATAACAATTGTTAACAGAGCATAGGTGGTGCTTACGTAAATTTTCGACAGTTTATAGTCTTTAATGGCCAATGCCTCAGCTAACTTATTTTGTAATCCTTTTCCCAGCCCTATTTCAAAAAAAGCGAACCAAGTCATAAACGACGTTAACGTAAGCCAAATTCCGTACTTAGTTTGATCAAGATAATTTAGTGTAATTCGGATCATCAAAAATCCAACAACGATACTAACACCTTTAATCAAAAGAGAAGCAATTATATTTTTTTTTGCCTTTACAGTACGTTCATGTCCTTTAAAAAATGATTTAGTTTTATTTAGCATGTATCCTCTTTCTATTCTTTGTATCCTGATGATAAAAACGGTCAGCTATTAAAACAATAAAGAAACCCATTTGCATCATAAAAAAAGTAACTAAAGTCAAATTGGCAAAGAACAACCCTGACATTCCTAAAAAAGGAGCCCAAATACCAGATTTTTTTGCATTTCTGTATAATTTCCTTAGCAAAAGAAATAAGAAACTTAAGAAGAAAAAACCACCAACCAAACCATACCTATATAATAATGACAAATAACCTACATGAATTTGAGATGATTTACCTTTTAATATTCTCCTCATTTTGTATGACTGAATACCTGTTCCTCCCATACCATATTTGACATTGCCGGCACCTAGAATTGGGCTATCCATATATAATTTTCCAAAAATTTTAAAAGCTAAGAGTCTTGTACTAGCTGATGTTTCATTTAAATTTGTTTTTTTCTTCTCTAAAATTCTTTCATTTATTATACCCATTGGATCAATTCCAACAGCATTTAATCCGAACGAAGCAATATATATTATTAAAGGAATAAAAAATAAAAATTTAAAAAACCGTATAGCTTTATCTCTATGATTTATAAATAATATTACAAATACCAATAGTGAATTTACCATAATCCACCTCGCTTTAGTGAGTAAAGCAAAAACGAGTCCCACTAAAAGCCATATCATTATTTTTTTCTTTTTTTTATCTAGGTCTTCAATAACCAATAAAAAGACCGGGACAAAACCAAAACCTACTTCAACCAAGCCTCCGAACCAAGAATAGATTGAAAATAATCTATTATCATTATCACTTTTTTCAATGACATCATTTGGGTTAAAATCGGCATTTTGAATCATAAAAAAATTTGGATTCACTGCTTGTTGAACAAGAATAACCAGAAAAGCAATAATCAATATATACCTAGAGACTTTTAACATTGAACGGTAATATTTTTTTGGAAATGGTATGTTTTCAATGATAAACATAAAATTAAACCCACCTATTAAAGCATTCTTAAACAGGTAAATAATTTTGAATTCTCTATCAAGTCCAATTAAATCTCTATAAAAAACATAGAGTATAAATAACAAATAATATAATAAATAATTTGGTATTTTTATTTTAACATTTTGAGGTTTAAAAACAAATATTAGGATTACACCTATATAAGAAAATAATTGCATTACAGTATTAAAATCTGTCCCCAAAAAATTAAACAATACATATCCTGCAAAGGGTGCAACCCAGAATACAGATAGGAGTATACGATTAAATTTATAAGTTGAAGTATCCAAATTCTTATTTTATATTTTCACTTTTATACTACAAAATATTATCCAAAAAAAAATCAAACTTAAAGTCTGTTATTTTTTGTTAAATTAGTATAATAATTTATTGTCTTTTTTAATCCAATTTCTATATTGGTTTGTGCTTTCCATTTAATTTTTTGAAATGTTTCATCTACTTTGGCATTTTTCTCTTGTTCCATTGGTCTATCTTCAGCTTCACCATATTTAGGAACTATTGTTTTATCAACAAGTTGAACTGTTAAATCAACAATTTCTCTAATTGATACTGATTTACCAGACCCTAACTCTATTGTTTCGCCATCAATATGTTTTGCAATTAACATATGCATCAGTCCTAAAACTACATCATCAACATAAATCCAATCTATCATTCTAACCCCACTAGAAAGTTTGGGTGATTTTCCTTTTGCAGTTTCTAAAATAGTATAAGGTATCAATTTATTATGGTCAGCCTGTCCAGGCCCATAAACCATATATATTGAAGCTGTACATACTGGTGTATTATATAATTTATGAAACATACGTGCATAATTCGATGCTGCAATTTTTGCTGCGGCATATGGGGAGCTTGGTGTCTTAAATTTTTCTTTTGAATTCCCTTCTTCGAATGATCCTGCTAAGATCAAACGTTTACATGAAAATTTATGTGTACTACTTAAAATATTAATCGTACTAACTAAATTCGAATTAAAAGTTGATAAAACATATTTGAAATCTCTAGCGCCCAAAACATGGCTTGCTAAATGCACAACAAAATCTGGTCTAATTTCATTAAATACAAATTCAACAAATTCAAGATCACTTAAATCTCCGGCAAACCAACTAATTGTTTTGTCATTTCTATTTTCTTTTCTAGAAATACCATATACCTTTGCACCAACTTCTAACAGTTTATTTGCTAACTTATACCCTATAAAACCGGTGGCACCTGTAACCAGTACCTTAGCGTTTTTTAATTGATCAAAATTCATATTAGGAAATTGATAATTCAGGAACAAAAATCACAAACTTGCCGCCCCATTTATTAATGTATGACAATTGTGATGTAATTTCCTCTTTTAAATTCCATGGGATGATAATTATGTAGTCTGGCTTATCTTTCTTTAACAATTCTTCATTTACAACAGGGATATGACTGCCGGGTAAATATTTATTTTGTTTATGTGGCGATAAATCAACAATATACTTTATAAGGTCTGTTCCTTTTATACCACAATAATTAAAAAGAGTATTTCCTTTTGATGCAGCTCCATATCCCACAATTATTTTTCCTTTTCTTTTTTGTTTTATTAAAAAAGACCATGTATCATATTTTATCTTTTCTATTCTTTTTTGGTATCCATTATAATAACTAATGTCAGTAATCCCTTTTGCAATTTCATTGTTTAACAATTCGGTAACATTAGTTGATATTTCTTTTGATTTATCTTCTTTATGCTTTGCAAAAATCCGTAAAGATCCACCATGTGTTGAGATTTTTTCAACATCAAATATTTCTAACCCTTGAGACTCGAATATTTTACCGACGGTATAAAAAGATAGATACGAAAAATGTTCGTGATATATTGTGTCAAACAAACAATCATCAATTAATCTAACTAAGTGAGGAAACTCCATTGTAATAACACCATTATCTTTTAATGCTATTTTCATTCCTTTTACAAAATCATTAATATCTGGTACATGCGCTAATACATTATTTCCTAGAATCAAATCTGCCTTGATACCTTTATCCACTAAGGTTGATTTTGCAAACTCTGACCCAAAGAACTCTACAATTGTCTTAACACCTTTATTTTCAGCAACCTTCGCNGTATTTGCTGTTGGATCAACTCCAAGAACTTTGATGNTATTTTCTTTAAAATACTGAAGTAAATAGCCATCATTTGATGCAATTTCAATCACTTGAGAGTTTTCATTATAATTGAATCGCTCTATCATCATCTCAACATATTTTTTCGAATGCGCCAACAACGATGTCGAATAAGAGGAAAAATAAGTATATTCTTTATCAAATATTTTATCTGCTTTCTCCATTTCATCAACTTGAACCAGAAAACAATTATTGCAAACAAATATTTTGAGCGGAAAATAACTTTCAGGTGTATGAAGTTGTTCTTCACTTAACATTGCATTTGAGATTGGAGAATAATCCAAATCTGCAAATACACTATTCAATTTAGTTTTACAATGCCTACATTTCATCTTTAAATATATTTAAATTGATTTTTTTAATAGCATGAAACTCACTACTACTAATTATTAAAAAGTTGCATGTACTCATCAATCTGATTAGAGCATAAATTAAAAACGTCTATTCTTTTATAATTTTTATACCAATCAACTGTTAATTTTATGGTGTATTCAAAGTTTAAAACAGGCTCCCAGTTGAGTATATGTTTTGCTTTATTAATATCTAAAGCGAGTAATTTTGCTTCATGTAAAGAATCAGGATCTGATAAATCTTTCCAAGTTCCTTTTTTATAAAGTTCAATAATTTTATCAACTAAACTACCGACACTGATGACATCATCACTTTTAGGTCCAAAATTCCAAGCTCCAACATATTTTGTAGGTTCTTTCATTAAGTACGCTCCTAAAAACAAGTATCCGTATAGCGGTTCTAGAACATGTTGCCAGGGCCTTGTTGAGCTGGGATTCCTTACCTCAATGGGTTCATTATTTTCAATAGCTCTAATGCAGTCTGGAATAATTCTATTTGTAGACCAATCACCTCCTCCTATCACATTACCTGCTCTAACTGATGCTATTGCTTTTTTATGTTCAAAATATGAATCAGGATTAAAATAGGAATTACGATAAGATGCTATAACTAATTCAGCTGCTCCTTTACTTGAACTGTAAGGATCATATCCTCCCATTGGCTCAGTTTCTCTGTAAGGCCAAATCCATTCTTTATTTTCATATACTTTATCTGTTGTGATAAATATTGCTGTATGGGTTGTTTTACTTAATCGTACGCATTCTAAAACATTGGCAGTACCCATCGTATTAGTCTCATAGGTATAAATAGGATCGTTGTATCCCTCAATAACTAAAGATTGGGCTGCTAAATGAAATACAATTTCTGGTTTTTCAGTTTCAAAAACTTTTAACAATGTCTTTTTATTTCGAATATCCCCTCTTATATCTTTCATTTTCTTAGAGATACCTGAAAGTACAAAATTATCTTTTTCGTTATATGGATCTAAAGAAAATCCTACAACTTGTGCTCCTAGTTTAAGAAGCCATATACTCAACCATGATCCCTTAAAACCTGTATGACCGGTTACTAAAACCTTTTTGCCTTTATATATATCTAATCCGGGTTTTACTTCCATACTTTCCATTTAGCTTCTCCTTCAGACCATTTTTTGTTCAAATGATTTACATCTCTAATTGTATCAGCACATTCCCAAAAACCGTTATGTTTATAGGTCATAACTTCACCTGATTTTGCAAGCTCTTCAAGTGGACCGAATTCAAAATCACAATCTTTATCTGTAGTTAAATAATTTAATAAATTTTTATTAAATACCATAAACCCACCATTAATCAATCCTTTACTCGATTGCGGCTTCTCTTCAAAACTAAGCACTTCGCCATTATTTTCAATTAACTCACCAAATCTTGAAGGAGGTTTAACTCCAGAAATTGTTATGGTTTTTTTATGATTTTTATGATATTTAACCAATTCTTTTAGGTCTATATCAGAAACTCCATCTCCATATGTAAGCATATTAACATCTTCATCAAGATACTTTTCAAGCATTTTAATTCTTGCTCCTTTCAAAGTACTTTCACCAGTATCGACTAAAGTAATTTTCCAATCATCATGATTTGTATTATGATTAACAACATTACCCGTTGCTGTATCTATAGTAATATCACTATTATAGCTATTGAGTTTCAAAAAATAATCTTTTATATAATTAGCTTTATATCCTAATGCTACTACAAACTCGTTAAATCCATAATGCGAATAAATTTTCATAATATGCCATAACAATGGTTTCCCTGCAACTTCAACCATAGGTTTAGGTATTAATTCGGTTATACGCCCTAATCTAGAACCTAAACCCCCTGCTAAAATTATAACTTTCATATATTTTTATTTTAATTATTTAATGAGTTGTAATAAATTCACCGCCACTAATTCATCTGCTGATTTTTTAATTAAATCAAAGTTTAATTTTGATTTAATAGAAATGTCAAGCAATGAATTCTCTCCATCTGATTGATTTAAAACCCATAAGAGTGCCATTTGGAAATCTTTAGTTTCACTTTCACCTCCAATTTTTTTAAACAATCCTCTTTTTCCTAATTGTGGTTCTCCTTTGGGGCATAAATTAATAAATGTTTCATTATTTTCTATAATTCTAATTATAGAAATTATTAAATCTAATGATTCTTCTAATTTCTCTTGATGTATAAATTCTAAATTATCAGCTGATGTATGATATTCGGGAAATTCACCATGAATAGCTCTTGATAATGTTCCAATTGGTAAGTTATATCCAGGTGAACAAAATTGTCTTTCATCATAACCGTAGGGAGAAAAATCTAAAATCTTATAATTTTCCTGAGAATTCTTCAAACAATTCTCCACAATAGTATCAATTATTGAATTTCCTCTTCGAGATTTTTTATAATTAAATGTACTATTATCTCCTAATAAAGTTAATACCAAACCATGTTTAATATTTTTAATTTTATCCTCATTTAAACTAAGCCATACTATTGACCCAATTGTAGCTGGAATAAATAAAAATCTATATGAAAGCTTTGGAATTCTCTTTTCTCGATTCAAACTTTCTGCAATAAAAGTAGCAATTGCTATCCCTGATAAGTTATCATTTGCCAATGAAGGGTGACATACATGAGTAGATATCAACACTTCATCATCACTTTCACCTTTAATAAAGAATTCTCCGTAAGTCAATGAACCATTTTCGAGTGTCGAATCTATTTTAACCTCATATGTATCATCGTTTAGCTCTTGAAATTGATTATGTGATATACAAAAACCCCATTCTCGATTATGATAAGAAGTCCTATAAGGTACCAAATCAGGATAATCTGGCAACGTAAAAAGATGTTCTTTTAATTCTTTAATAGTAACTTTTTTATGAATTGGAATACTATAATTTAAAACATGAAGGTTACAATTTTTAAAATCTATAATTTTCTCTTCTTTACTATTTTTTATCCATGCGTCATTTATATTCCATTCAAGAGGTACCTCCCAATCTAAAGCTTTTGTTTTACTGGGAATTTCATGTATACTCAATGGAATAACCTTAGAAATAATAGATAATGTTTCTCTTACACCATTACCGGTAATACTCCTACAGATTGGATACATCTCTTCAATAAGATTAAAAATATCTTTGCCTTTATTGTTATTGCCTTTTAATATTGTTGACTGTTCTAAATTCATTAATAAACCTTGAATATTTTTACTTTGATAAATAGTATTATTATACTTAAAAATGAGCGGAAAGTTGAAATTGGTGTTTTTAGCAATTCTATTTTTGATTTTATTCTAGATGTTTTAGCGAACTCTTTAGTTTCAAAACCTCTTTTATCAAAATCAATTGTTACATTATAATCTTTAAGCAAGGCCGGAACCCAATTACTCCATTTCCCTTTAAACAACGCTCCACTTGGTCTACAATCATAAAATTGTTCATCATTATCAGTTCTTTTACTTGATACAACATAAAACCTATGTTTATAAATCCAAGATCTTGTATCTCCTAATTTTTCTGAAATAAAAGGAGATTCATAATTAACTAAATACTTTAAGAGAATATTTTTTTTCCATAAACCTGGTAGATATAAAAAGCGTAACTTTGATTTTTGTTCAATTTCATCCAAATCATTATAAGTTGAACCTTTAACTATAGTTGTTCTATCTCTAGTTGATAATAATCTAATATGATCAATATCATCAGCTCCTTTCATTAACGCCAAAAAATCTTTGAGCTTTTTAACATCAATTATTGATCTTAAAAACATATCTTCAGCCATTACTAAAACAATATCATTTTTGGCTTTTTTCAGACATACTTTTAACCTTTTACTCCAAGCTGTTTTTTCACCATGAGTTATGGTTTTAATTTTTAAATCTGGAAATTTAAAAGTTTTAGTATTTGTACTTAATATAATTTCATTCTTATCTACATCTGGAAAATTTGTTTTTAAAAGTGTAAAAAATGGTATCCAACAATCTGAATATCCATCAGAAGATAAAACAATAATAGAAAGCATTATTTATTAAATTGTTTATTCAAAATTACTACAATCCTTTAAAATCTGTGTCAATAAAAGAGACATTCAAATCTTTCTCAGATATAACCTTAATAGCAATAGGTAATTTTAGATTAATAGCCGGATCCTTATAATTTATAGAAGCCTCGTGATTAGGCACATAATATTCTGTATGCTGATAAATAAGTTGAGAATTGTCCTCTAAAGTTATAAAACCATGTGCAAACCCATCTGGTATATACAGCATTTTTTTATTTTCTGAAGTTAATTCAATAGAAAAAAAATTCATATATGTTTTTGACTTTTTTCGAATATCAATTACAATATCCAGAACCCTTCCAGAAATACATCGAATCAATTTTTCATCTGTATAGGGTGGTTTTTGATAATGAAACCCTCTAAAAGTACCTTTTGTATAATTGATTGATTGATTGATTTGTACAAACTCTTTATTCAAACCAAAACTTGCAAATTCATTTTTACAAAAGGTTCTAAAAAAAAGTCCCCTTTCATCAGAATGAGGTTCAGATTCAATAATAAGAAGGTCTTTAAATTTTGTTTTTGTAAGTTTGATATTCTCTTCTTTTTTAAACATTTTAAGAATTTGTACAAAACTCTAAAATTCTATTTCCTATTTTTTCAATTTTATATTTCTCTGCTTCTTTTTTAGCATTTAGTGAAAATTTATTCCTCAGCTTTTCATCATTAATTAATTGTTCAATTCTTTTTGCAAAAAGATCTACATCAGCAACAGGCACTAAAAAACCATTATCACCATCTACTATCATTTCACGAGGTCCGACATCACAATCGAAACTTACAGATGGTAATCCCGCTGCCATAGATTCAGTAAGTGCAAGGCCCCAAGATTCTGAAACTGAAGGAAAAGCAAAAATTGAAGCTTTAGACAACCATTCATCCACATTTTTAACTGCACCTGGCATAAGAACTTGATTTGTAATATTTAGTTCTTTTATCAATTTTTCTAGTGATTTTCTTCGATCACCTTCACCTAAAATAACAACCTTCCAGTCGGGTCTATTTAATTTTGCATATGCTTTTAATAAATATTTTTGTCCTTTATCGAATACTAGTCTACCAACATTTAAAATAATTTTTTCTTTTTTAATATCCTTAAAAATTCTAACTTCTTTTACAGGATTTGGGATAACCGTAATATTTTTACTTTTCGTTTCTTTATAAATTACTTCTTTTGCAATATTTGTTAATGCAATAACACCATTAGCTCTTTTGTAAAATATTTTTCGCATTTTTTTTTCAAAAGAAACTCTAATCCTATATGGGCTCATTACATCATTGACAAAAACATTAGTTTTTAAATTTCTTGTAGCAGCAATAGTTAATATATTTGTAGAACTTAAAATGCTTAAAACAAATTTTGGTTGAACTTGTTTTATTTTATTTCTTAACTTAATCAGTGTGTCAATAGCATTAATAAATTTATTGAATTTATTCAAACCAACAATACGATCATACCCGAGTTCTTGAATTTTAACACTTTCTAAAATTGGATAAAACGATTTACCTGAACGCAGAGAAATAATAGTAACATTATGATTTAAAGTGACCCAATAATTAGCCAATTCAGTAATGAATCTTTGTCCACCTCCATGGTCTAATGAAGGAGTTACTAGTACAATTTTCATTATTATAAAACTATTATAAACTAATTTTTAAAATTATTTACCCTTTCATATTATTACTAAACGGGTGATTAGGTCTAGGCAATTTAACAAATGGATGATAGTCTTCTTTTAGCGGAGCTATTTCTCCATTTCTAATATCATGAACAATTTGTATAGACTGCCTAGCATCAGATAATCCAAATCCATTACCCGCCAAAATATCTTGATAACTTTTTGTGTGCAATTCTGTAAAACCGCCACTAAATTCTATCTCTTCTCCATTCACCGTTATTGATCTATAAGTACGTTGCCCTGTATCTCTTATTTCTTTCGGTATTGCATTATAATCAATTGATAGAAACCATCTAACTCTTGCTCTATCAAACTCTAAATAACCTGATGCTCTGTCATGTGTATGTAAATGTACTTTATTTTCTTTAACATCTCCAAATATCCAAGATAACATATCATAAAAATGCACACCAATATTTGAGGCAATACCACCAGATTTTGAAACATCTCCTTTCCAAGAAGTATAGTACCAATGCCCTCTTGAAGTAAGGTAAGTCAAATCAACATCGTACACTTTATCTTTAGGTCCACTTTCTACTTTTTCTTTAAGTGCAATAATACTATCATGCAATCGTAATTGTAGGATGGTATAAACTTTATTTCTAGTCGCTTTTTCAATATCAAGTAAAGCATCAATATTCCAAGGGTTCAATACCAATGGTTTTTCACATATCGCATGAGCTCCTCTTCTTAGTGCAGATCGGATATGAGCATCATGTAAATAATTAGGTGTACAAATACTCATATAGTCTAAATGAACATCTTTTTCTCTTTTTAATTTCTCTAAATGTCTGTCAAAACGTTCAAATTCAACAAAAAAGTCTGCATTGGGGAAATAACTATCCATTATTCCTACTGAATCAAACTTGTCTAATGCAGCTATTAAATCATTATTGGTGTCTTTAATAGCTTTTAAATGTCTCGGAGCAATGTATCCGGCAGCTCCAATTAGTGCAAAATTTTTCATAATATATTCCAATTGAGAATTTTTAATAAACTTATTTTATATAATCAATGGGCAAATTATTACACCCCATTGATAGTTTTTACTTACTCTTTTCACGGCTTCGCCATCCTCAGTCACAAAATTGATGAGTTATTATATACATAAAGGTAACTATTAACGAAATATCGATATTGATATTTTATAACTTGTTAAGTTATTTTAAGTAGCTAATAACTACAGTTACCGAATTTCATAAAATGCTTTAAAATTTTAACATTATATATAAAATCATCTATCTAAACAAATAAACAATGATTTAACGAATTTGCATTGTTTAACTTCAATAGTCAATACATGTAAAATAGAAGTATTGCTACTTTTTTTACCGGATTACTATTTTGAATTATCGATATAAATAAAGGAAATGGAACCACGTACTTGAAATTTATTAATCTCTCAGGCACTTTCTTCAATACATTGGAACGCACAAACATTATGTTCCTAAATTTGATTTAGAGGGGATAAAACTATTAATTTTAAATACCATTTTCTTTTTCTAGCTAATACAAAAATAAGTATTATTATTAAGATAAAGTTTAAAATTGCTTTTTATTATTAAAATTTTACGAATTATAATTAACCATTTTAACTTTAAGATTAATGCTTTATAAGAGAGCTATTACCAACTAAGCTTTTCATTTTTTGCTTATTATAAATATCTTCAATTGGAACCACAAAAAATAATTCATTGCTTCTTATTGATCTCCTGAAATAATCTTTTTCTTTACCTAATATTTTCCTATTCAAGGTTAAACCTGAATTTATCAATAGTTTATCCCAAAAACGCCATTCAGTATCCATTCTTAAATCATTCATTGATTCTAGGGCAAATACTTTATCTTTTTGTAACATGCTATCCAAAGAATTAGAATATATGCTTTTAAAATATATATCATCTTCGAAGTTTGGAGGAAGAGATATAATACTACCACTTTTCCCGAAAGGGAAATAATCATTCATAAAATGATTTGTGTAGAGAAATAATGACCCTTTTTTCATATTTAATTCTTTAAGGGCTTGAAATATAGCAATTGTAGAAAATTTATGATCTTCATGTTTATCAATAAGTGGATATGGAGTAACTATTATATCAGGGTTTACTTCTTTTAATACACATTTAATATTTTCTATTAAAGATGGCCAATTTGAATCTCCCTTAATACACCACTTTAAGTCTGAAATGTTTATATTTTTATAAGTATTTCTATTTAAATTTTTAACAAATAAAGAGTTAACCTTCATTGGGTTCAAGCTGAACATGTTTTTTAATGTACTGTCAAAAAAACCAAGGTTTAATACACTATCGCGTGAAATTCCTCCCAATAGTGGCACTGAGACGCTATTCCAAGTTCTTAATTTTCCTTTTTTCAAATAATGATTTGTTGTATCTTGATACAATTCATCATAATTAAAACTGCCTGCTTCGCCCGAAGTTATGGTAAGAATAAATGACTTCGGGTATTTACTATATAAACCATAAGCAGCAATTTCTGCATCATCCGGATGGGGTGAAATAACAAGGATTTTAGAATTTAACAAATTTGGGTTATCAAAAATTATCAATTGAGCAACTTGATCTTCTAGCTCTACTTTATTTTCATTAAAAACAATTTCTTCTGCACCTCCTTCAATTAAAGAACTTAAATTGATAAATCGATATCCTTTAGCGCCAATTTCAAAATATTGAATGAAAGAATTATTGTGAGATGTTATGGTAATACTAGGTTCAAAATAATTACCAATAACAGTAGCTTTTAGATATACTTTTAGAAAGATTGATTGGTCTCTATTTATTTCTTTTGGTAATTTTACTTTTCCATTTTTTAAATCTACATCAATTAAAATTGATTGAGACGAATCAAATTGATAAGCATAACTTTGAGCAGTATCAAAGTTATAAATTGAGTTCCTTTTGTTTATAATTATGAATGTCATAATTAATAAAAGACTCAATACTATAATCGAAATTAGTTTTATGCTGATTTTTTTCAAAGTACTAATTTTATTTTTTAACTAAATTAAATTAAAATTTTATGAGATTGTTAATTTATAGAAAAAAAATAAAAAAAAGAGGAGTAATTATACTCCCCTTTATACATTTATTAAAATAATAGTCGTGTTTAGCTAAATAACTAAAACTCTCTTAGTATCAATCTCTTCATTATTTGTTACACGTACAAAATATACTCCTATACCAAATCTAGACAGATCAATTTGTCTTTTTAAAATTTTATCAGGTGAATAATTAGTAACGCTTTCTGAATACACTATACTACCATTTAAACTGATTAAAGAGATATTCAACTCATCACTAAAACCGCTTAATTCAATATTTAATAGTCCTTCAGTAGGGTTTGGATATAACTTCATTTCTTTTATTATTGAAAGACGATTTCCTGTCCCCGAACATCCTTCATCTACAAATACTGTTACCTCATCCGTATCAATACTATGACTATTAGATACTGTAACTGCATAAATAGTAGTTACAAAAGGATTGACAGTAATACTTTGCGTATTTTCTCCTGTATTCCATAAATAAGTTTCTCCACCATTAGCAGTTAAGACAATCCCTGCCGAATTCATACATGTTTCCACATCATCTCCTGCGTCTGCTACTACTTGCTGTGAGGAATCTTCAACAGTAACAATTACATTATCTTCATTTGGACAAGCTCCATTCAAAGTAGCAGTAACAGTATATGTAGTTGTACTTTCAGGGCTAACAGTTATACTTTGTGTTGACTCACCTGTGCTCCATAAAAAAGCACCTTCGCCAGTTGCAGTTAACAAAGTACTTGAACCCTTTTCAATAGTCACATCATCTCCGGCATCTATAGCGGGCGTTTCATTAACAGTTACAACAACCTCATCTGAAACATCAGCTCCACAAGCACTATTTGTTGAAGCAATACTATATGTAGTAGTTTCTGTAGGACTAATTGTGATACTTGCACCTGTTTCCCCAGTATTCCATACAAAATCACCGTCACCTACAGCGGTCAATGTAATACTTTCTCCATAACAAATTGATATATCTGACCCTAACTCAACATTTGGAACATCATTTACTGTAACAACAATATCATCTGTAACTGAACAATTATTTAACATTGTAGTTACATCATACACTAATGTTTCTGTTGGACTAACGGTAATACTAGCAGTTGTTTCTCCAGTACTCCATATATAACTATCACCTGAACCAGTGGCTGTTAACGTAATACTTTCACCTCTACAAATTTCAACATCTACCCCTGCATTAACAGTAGGCATTTCATTTACTGTTACAATTACTTCATCAAACACATCAGCTCCACATGTACTGTTTGTAGAAGAAATTCTATAAGTAGTAGTTTCTGTTGGATTAATTGTGATACTGGTTCCTGTTTCTCCTGTATTCCAAACAAAATCACCCACACCAACTGCATTTAGTGTAATACTTTCTCCATTACAGATTGTTATATCTGGACCTAAGTCAACATTTGGAACATCATTTACTGTAATAACAATTTCATCTGTAACTGAACAATTATTTGACATGGATGTTATTGAATAAGTACTAGTTTCTGTAGGGCTAACTGAAATATCAACCGTTGTTTCTCCGGTGCTCCATATATAACTATTACCAGATCCTGTAGCTGTTAATGTTACACTCTCTCCTCTACATATTTCCATATTATCACCCAAGTCTATTGTTGGCACTTCATTGACGGTTACAATTACGTCGTCTGATACTTCTGTACCGCATACATTATCAGCAACAACAGTGTACGTTGTGGTGTTATCTGGATTAACAGTAATACTCTGTGTTGTTTCTCCAGTACTCCATATAAAATTACCTATCCCTTCTGCCGTTAAAGTAATGCTTTCACCATTACAGATTGAAACATCATCCCCCGCTGTTACAACTGGCGTATCATTCACTGTTACAATGACATCATCAGTAATTGAACAACCATTCAATGTTGAAGTTACGGAATATGTTGTTGTTTCTATTGGATTTATTATTATGCTTTCGGTAGTTTCACCCGTACTCCATATATAATTATCTGAACCTGAAGCAGTCAAAACAGTACTTGATCCGATACAAAGTTCTACATCGTTTCCCGCATTTAAATTTGGGATTGTATTTACAGTTACGATAACGTCATCAGATGCTGTTGCTGTACATCCATTATTACTACTAATTACAGAATATGTAGTAGTTTCTGTTGGTCCCACGGTAATACTTTCAGTAGTCTCACCAGTATTCCATAAGTAAGTATCTCCACCAGAAGCAGTCAATATGGTAGTATCACCATTGCATATTGTGATATCAGAACCTGTATCTGCTGTAGGGGCTTCATTTACAGTCACAATAACACTATGTGTAGTAGTACCTACATCATTCGTTATATCAACATTATAAGTAGTTGTTTCGGTAGGGCTTACTGTTATACTATCTGTATCCTCGCCAGTATCCCATAAATAAGTAGTACCTCCTGATGCTATTAATATAGTGCTTTCACCATCACATATTGTCACATTCGCTCCAACTGTAGGAGTATTAGTTGTATCTTCATAGGCTCCAATATCATATGAAGTTCCCTGAGGTCTAGCGGTTCCTTTAAAATCGAAATTGACATCATCAATATTTATTCCTTTATCTATCAATTCACTATCTTGTTGCAATTCCAAATTGTTGTTTATTGGATCTACATATTTTGGATCTACTGAAATATTTCCTGTTCCTCCAGATACTGTAAAGTTATTACCATAAAAATTACAATTTGTGTAATTAACTCCTGATATTGGTTTATTTTGATAAACATAACCTCCACCAAGAGGATAGTTTAGATTTGTTATAGAGCAATTAATGAATTCTAAGTTTTTAATATCTTCAAAATATAATTGGAACATCCAATTTCCATTATTGAATGTACAATTTATTATTTTATTATCGTACACAGCCCCAGTTTGACCACTTGTTTGTTGCACTACACTTATTCCCATAATAAAATTATTGAAAGTACAATTTCTTATAATGTTATCATGTCCAATTGTATTGTCATTTACATTTCCTTCTTCATTATTATCTTTAAACCCTATTCCGGTATAAACATCACTAATATTCATTCTTTCAACAATATTATAATTGGCACCACCCCAAATATAAACACCGCCTCTATAATTGGAGGTTGCTCCATTGTTCTTAACAACATTATCTTTAATTACATTATAGTTACAACCATAATTTCTTATATAAAATCCTTCATTAATATTTACAGCTGTAGACTTTTCAATTAAGTTATAAGTATTCGATAGTCTTACACTTCCTCTAATTCCTATGCCATGTGTAGAGGCAGAATAATAATCATTTTTAATTTCTACATAACAGTTTCTAATTATATTATTATCGCCGTTCACATTTATTTGATAATCCGGTTTTTCAGCAGTATCATTAAAAACCTTAACGTTATCAATTAAATTTTTACCATCACCAAAAATTGAAACTGCCGCCATTGAGTAATTTTGAATAACTGAATTAATAATCCTAAAGTTATCATTTCCTTCATAAGTTGTAATACCAGCATTCCATTGGAGTATATTAAACATGGTTCCATTAGCCTGTGTCTTACTTCCAAATTCATAACCGTTAAATCTGTCAAATATCATGAACTCATTAGATTCTTGTCCCGAATTAGGGTATGGTAGTACTCCTGTTTTGTATTTATTCAACTGAATGTTTCTTAGAATAACATAATGGTTATTGTATATATATAAAGCAGTTCCACTTTCAGTCGTAGAACCAGTCAATGTCGGCATTTCTGAAGTGTCAAATGGAATACCATAATCCCAATAATTATCAACTATATCTCCAATATTATCTTTATATCCTATGAATTTAATGGGATTTTCAACCGTACCTATTCTATGGGCTAAGGTTAAATTTTGATTACCATAATCACCGGCTTTTACCCATACAGTTATTCCAGCAGTTGCCCTAGAAAATGCTTCTTCTAAAGTCCATGCAGTACCTTCCGAAGTTCCATCCCCTCCACCATTTGCAGATGTAGTCACATATCTATCCGTTGTAGATTCAGGCTCCGGAATATTATTGACTATATATGATAAGGTAAATTCATGCAATTCGTTATTCTCAAGATCTTGAATATCACTTCCTCCTTCATATCTAATGGTGTTATTATCCCAAAAAGTAAAATCGTTTGATACTGTAAAATAGTGATCTGTTGATTGTTCTGCATTAATTGTAACACCCGAAATACTTTTAAGACTTACTGTAAATCCTATTGCACTAGAAGCTGTGATAGGCTCACTACTGTCAAAATATACTCTTGAAGGTGTAGATGGCTCTATCCTGAAATTTGATAATGTTGGAGGGGTACTTGCGTTGAAACTATTACTATTTGAAATAGCTACAGTAACTTTTACATTTAATAAAACAAATGCAATTAATAATAATCTTTTAATCATAAAATAAACTCATTATACATTTACATAATTAACAGTAAATATCTCTTATCATAGCAGTGACATCAGACAATATGAGCCTTTCTTTCTATTGAATATTATTCAATCAACAAGGCAGCAATACAATAAACAAAGGGGATTCTTTTCTTAGCAGTTTAACATTAACGTTAACTTTTAAATAAAATTGCATAAAAAATAATCTAGCTCTAAATAATAATTATTGCTATTAAACCCTGCGAAACTATTTTTCAAATCTAAAGCAAATCTAAAGATTTTATGATCTGTATATTTTTGTTAATAAACTACATGTATTTGTTAATAAACAGTATATTATCACTAATGATTAGAGCGTTGTTCGTCACTATACATTAGATATATTTGATAACATATATATTTATTCTAATTTTGATCTATGAAAAAATTAATACTATTTATGTTTTCAGTACTGTCATTTTATTCTTGTGAGAAGAGGTCTGGAAAAATCAATTCTGATGGTTTTTTATTAATTGGAACTATTGAGAACATTTCGAACAACAAGAAAGTTTATTTAAAAACACAAGAAAATGGTGTCTTAACTATTTTAGATTCAACCATTATAATTAATGGTAAATTTGAATTCAAAGGGAACATAGACAAACCAATGATTTATGGTATTTATTTAGATAGCTTAAATGATGCTATTGGTGTATTTATCGAAAATAAGACTATTACCATTGAAGCATATAAAGACAGTTTGGCATCCTCTAAAATTTCAGGGTCTAAAACAAACGATGACTATTTAGATTTTGTAAAACAATCAAAC
>JGI24023J19991_10000364_pt1 | contig 35342 bp, 35 predicted proteins | sample Cruoilmetagenom1_FD_19991 | JGI IMG/M metagenome (IMG submission 19991)
AAAAAGTATAAATAACATGACTTTTGGGTTGTTTGAAGAATTTTTAACCACACAGTATTTTATAAGAGCAACTCATAACTAAAATAGTTCATTTTGGATTAGAAAAAAATGAAAAAACTCTTGTCTTTTTTAAAATTAAAAGAAAACTCAAATATTAGAGAGGTTTTAATAAACGGAGTTTCTACATTTTCTTTTAAGATAGTTAGCTTAGTCTTAGCTTATGCTTTGCTGTTATTGATAACCAATAAATTTGGTGCAAGTGTCTTTGGTAGGTATTCAATTACAATAACCCTTGCTCAATTAGTCGTTATGCTTTTTACGTTAGGTTTGCCAAGTGCTATTGTCAAACTCACTTCAAATACCATCAATTTTAATAGTATTCCTCAAAACAATTATTTAACAAAGAGTGTTTTATTGACCTTACTGTCAGGTGTATTAACAACAATAATTTTATACCTTTCTTCAGAATTTTTGGCAGTTACAGTTTTTAAGGATGTTCAACTTACCTATTATTTTGAATTGTTAAGCCTTTTTATAATTCCTTTAGTATTGCATGAATTACTTTCAAATTTTTTTAGAGGTAAAAAAGATTTTACTAAATATAACCTATTCACGTTTATAGTACCCTACGTACTTTTCTTTGTTTCATTTTTTATAATGATAAAATATGTTTCAAGGGAAGAAATTACATTTTTAAGTTATGGTGTTGGTATACTTATCACTTTTATCATTGAGTTTGTGCTGTATTCTAAAATAAATACCCGAACAAAAATAAATTTCTCTACTAAAAAGTTACTAAAGCTATCTCTCCCAATGATGTTCAGTACTGCATTACTTTTTTTGTTGAATTGGACAGACATTTTTATGTTAGGTTCAATGAAAAGTTCAACTGAAGTAGGTGTTTATAATGCTGCTTTTAAAATTGCATCTTTAGGATTTATCATCATTATCGCCATTAACGTAGTCATTGCTCCAAAAATTTCTGAATTGTATAGCCAACATAAAATGGAGGATTTAAAAAAAGTCATTCATCAATCTACATGGCTAATCATAGTACTAACCATACCTTTAGTGCTCTTAATTATCCTTTTTAGAAAGCAAGTTCTCGGTCTTTTTGGAAGTGAATTTTTAAGTGGTGAAATGAGCTTAATTATAATTAGCTTTGGTGTATTAATTAGTGCAATTTCAGGAAACGTAGATCAAATTTTAAATATGACCGATAGTCATAAAATTTTAAGAAATATTACACTATTTTGTTTTATTATAAATGTGATTTTAAACTATGTTTTAATCCCCATTTATGGGATAAATGGTGCTGCTATTGCTAGCTTAGTTACGAATATAGTACTCAATGCTATTTGCCTGTTTTACATTAAAAAGAAACTAGGCTTTTTAACTTTTATATAAATGGATAAAGTTAAATTATCAATCATTATTGTAAACTACAACTGCGGAAAGTATTTAGAGGAATGTATCATTTCAATTTATGAAAAATGCACTTCTTTTACGTTTGAAGTTGTTGTTTTTGATAATAACTCATCAGATAATAGCATCGCCTTTCTTGAAAATGATTTTATAGATGTAATTCTTCATAAAAGTAATGAAAATTTAGGCTTTGCTAGAGGGAACAATAAAGCTGCTGAAACAGCAAAAGGAGAGTATATTCTGCTATTAAACAATGATACTATCTTACTTCAAAATTTTAATCCTCTTTTTACCATTTTTGAAAATGATGATAGTGTGGGGGTAGTCGGTATTAAAATGCTAAATACCCAACAAAAATACATTCCTTCTTTTGGAAAGTTTCCAAAACCAATAAGACTTTTAAAATTTTCTAATCTAAATTATAATTCAAAAGAATTTTTAACTGGTAATTTTAATGACAAAAAAAACGTTCAGGTTGATTGGGTTTCAGGATCATTTTTAATGGTAAAAAACAAAGATTGGCAACAAGTAAAAGGATTAGACGAAGATTATTTTATGTATGTAGAAGATGTTGATTTTTGTAAAAAGATAGCTCTAATTGGTAAAAAGACTGTTTTAGTGACTTCTATATCATATATACATCATGTAGGTTTTAATGTTAAGAGAGAAATGAATTTAATTAAAGGCTATTTTCTTTATTCCTCCAAACATTTTAATAAATTTGAGCAAATTATAGCTAAACTTAGTTTGTCTTTAAATTATGCCTTTAAAAAAGCCTTTAAAAATCTTCATTGATGGTTATTTATTAAATAAAGAACCTCAGGGCACACAAACCTATATTAGAGAGCTATATAAAGAAGTTGCTAAGGCCAACCCCAATCATATTTTTTATTTAGGTGTTTTTTATGATAAAAACATTATCAATCAGTTTTCTGAAAATGAAAATATAAAATTTATTCATTTCAAAACCAAATCAAGACTGTTAAGAATGGTTTATGAAATACCTAAGCTCATAAAAAAAAATAATTTTGATTTTGCTCATTTTCAGTATGTAATGCCTTTATCAAAAAATAAAAATTGCAAGTATATTGTTACCATACACGATATATTATTTAATGAGTTTCCTGACCATTTTTCATTTTTATACAGAATTAGAAGAAATTTTCTATTTAAAAAAAGTGCTCTAAAATCAGACTTTTTAGTGACTGTCTCTAATTATTCTAAGCAATCTTTAATGCAACAATATCAATTAAGAGACAAAGAAATTTTAATAACTCCTAACGGAGTAAATGATACCTATTTAGAAACTTATAACAAAGAAGAAGCTATTCTCTATATTGATAAAAAATATGCTTTAAAAAATTACCTTTTATACATCAGCCGTGTTGAACCGAGAAAAAATCAAGAATTATTACTACAAAATTTCTTGGAGTTAGAACTCTATAAACAAGATTACCATTTGGTTTTAATCGGTAAAAATTCTATTAAAAATAATGCGTTTGAACGCTTATTGGCATCGTTAAATACTGAGCAAAGAAAAAAAATTCATTACTTTGAAGAAATTGATCAAAACGATTTGATTTATTTTTATAGAGCCGCCACTATTTTTGTTTTTCCTTCTAAAGCTGAAGGCTTTGGTATACCTCCCATTGAAGCAGCAGCTTTAAAAATACCCGTTTTATGTTCAAACACCACTGCAATGTCTGAATTTGAATTTTTTAATCCGTATTTTGTAAACCCAAATACCCCTAAAGTCTTTAAAGAAGCTTTAAAGAAAATAATAACTCATAAAAACCCAATAGATGTAGATAGTATTCAACAAACTATCAAGAATCTTTATTCTTGGAAAGAATCTGCTAAAATAATAACCACTATTTTTAACGACAAAGCTTGAAAATGATCAATATCTATAAAATATATTATCTCTTGATGTTGGTTTTATTAGTAGTTTTTCCAATAGTTGAACTTCATTTGATTTTATTTTTATTGACCTCTTCATTAATTCTCTTTTATAAGAATTTTTCATTTTCCAAAAAGCTTTTCAATCCTATTTTCATCCTTTTGTTAATTACTGTTGTGGGTATTTTCACTTCGTTGTTTTATCAAAAAACATACTATAATTGGTTAAAAGATTTTATGTATTTCTTAAAACCCATAATAGCAATTCTTTCAGGTTACTTTATTGCAAAAAAAATAAACAACTTTAAATTTATTATCAAAGGTATTATTTTAATCTCTACTATATCAGCTTTTTTACACATCACTAAAGTAGTTTGGCATATTGACTTTGATACTTGGACTGTTGAAAGTGTTAGAAAAATTGGAGGAATTTCTAATTTAATAGAATCTTTTGCCTTGGTTTTAATATTAGGGTCAAATACATATGATTTTATAAACGTGTTTAAGAATAAGTTACTAAAAAACACCATTTTAATTCTTTTATTATTTTCTGTGACAGCATATTTCTCTAGAACAATGGTGGTAGCTTTAATTATATTTTATCTAGCTATTCTAGGATACTTAAAGCTTACGTCTAAAGGATTAAAATATGGTTTTATTATTTTAATTTCCGTAGGTCTATTTTATACTTATTTATTTTCTGTGAAAATTGAAAGAGATAAACCTGGAATAGAATCATTTTTATATAAAATAAAAATAGCTCCTTCTGAAATTTTTATTCCATCACCAAAAATTGATATGAACAATCACGCTTCTCTTTGGGATCATTGGAGAGCTTATGAGGCATCAATGGCTCTACAAGAAATGAAAAAAAATCCATCAAGTTTTTTTGCAGGTAAAGGTTTTGGAGCTTTGGTTGATTTAAAATTTGAAGCTCCCTTAGATTCTAAAAAAATCAGATTTATACCCATACTTCATAACGGATATATATATATTCTTTATAAAACTGGTATTGTCGGAATATCCCTTTATTTTCTTTTCCTATTCGTTTTATACCTTAACTCTTACTCTTCAAAAAGTAACTTAAATGAATTTGTTATTGGCAATTTAATTGCTGGAATAAGTTTATATTATTTATTTTCGTCATTAATTATTACAGGTGTTTATAATATGCATGATATTTTTGCTTTTTTTTTAGGAATCCTTTTTTTTCAACAAGCAACAATTACTAACCAACCTAGTCAAGCCGAAAAATGAAAATAGGAATAATAGGAACAAGAGGAATTCCAAATCATTATGGTGGCTTTGAACAATTTGCTGAATCTTTATCGTTGTTTCTAACTACAAAAAAGCATCAAGTGTATGTATACAACTCAAGCAATCATCAATACCAAAAAAGCACTTATAAAGGAGTACAAATCATTCATTGTTATGATCCTGAAAAAAGGATAGGTACTATTGGTCAGTTTATTTATGATTTTAATTGTATTCTACATAGTAGAAAAATGAATTATGATATTATTTTACAATTAGGGTATACAAGTAGTTCAATTTGGTCATTTTTATTTCCCAAAAAACCTATCATTATTACAAATATGGATGGCATGGAGTGGAAAAGAAGTAAATACTCCAGCCTGACAAAGAAGTTTTTAAAATTTGCAGAAAAATTAGCCATAAATAATAGTAGTTTTTTAATTTCTGATTCTTTAGGGATTAAGAATTACATTCAAAAAAAATACAACAAAGAGTCAAAATTTATTGCTTATGGAGGAGCCGTTTTTGATACACCAAATGTAGATTGTATAAAAAAATATGATGTGAATGAATTTGAATATAATATGCTAATTGCCAGGCTTGTTCCTGAAAATAATATTCACATTATTTTAGAAGGAATAACAAAATCTACAATTGAAACTAAACTTTTAATTGTTGGAGATTATGACACTACTAAATACAGTAAAAAACTATATCATAAGTATAAAAACAACCGTCAAATTCAATTTTTAGGTGGTATTTATGATATAGATATACTCAATAATTTACGTTATTTTTCTAATTTATATTTTCATGGACACTCTGTAGGTGGCACAAACCCTTCACTTATAGAAGCCATGGCTTCTAATGCATTGATTATTGCTCATAATAACGAATACAATAAATATATTTTAGAAGATGATGCCTATTATTTTAAAAATAGTAATGAAATTCAAATGCTTGCTGAAAGTATTCATATAAATCAACCCCAAGAGAAAATTAAATTAGATAAGAATTTAGAAAAAATAAATTCATTTTATAATTATGATAATATAAACCAATTATACCTATCCTTTTTTAATGAATGTATTAACTAATTTTAATAAGGTTATCAAAAGTCAAAACATTCACCTTTGGCTTATTTCACTAATTTTAATAACATTACCATTAAAACATAGTGTAAATAGTCTATTTATAATAATTGCTGTTATATATTCTACATATAATTACATTACAACTCAAAATAAACCTAAGTTAGAAATAAATAAAGTTACCATTATATTTATTTCTATTTATCTCTTGGCAATCGTATCATTACTATGGAGTATTGATTTAGAAGGCTCAATTAGAGGTTTAAGTCAAAAACTATCTTATTTGATTTTACCTTTACTATTTGTTTTTATCCCTAAATTAAAAGCCAAAAATATAAATTTAATTTTCTCTATTTTTTCAAAAGCAATAGTCGTATATGCTATTTATTGTATAACTATTGGTCTACTACTGTATTTTAAAAATGGAAATTTAAATGATTTGTTTTATCACAATTTAAGCAAACCATTAAATAATATAAACGCTATTTACATGTCAACATATACGGCGTTTTCTTTACTCTATTTTTTTACAAAAAAGCTAAAACAAAAATGGGAGTATTTCTATTTATTTATTCTTAGTTCATTTTTAGTTTTATTATCTTCAAAATTGGTGATTTCTGTTACTTTTATGATGTTAATTTTATCCATTTTTTATAACAAAAATGAAATAAAAGGGCAATTTATTAAAACCTTTTTTTTAATAAGTGTTTTGATTTCTGTTGTCTTTTTATCTAAAAAAATTATTGATAGATTCAATGTCGAAATAAAGAATACTCATTTATCAGAAGTATTAGTAAAAAAAGAATTTGGTCAGATATATTATTGGACAGGAGCCAGCTTAAGGTTATTTCAAATAAGAGTTTTTTTAGAGCTAATAGAGGAAGATGCTGTTTTCCTTACGGGGTATGGAATAGATGCATCACAAAATATGTTGAAAAAAAAATATATCCAATATAATTTATACCCTGGTTTTTATAAATATAATTTTCACAACCAATACCTTCAGATTTTCGCTGAATTAGGAATTTTAGGTTTTTTACTTTTAATAAGTCTATTTTATTTGTGTTTTCATAAAGCCTTAATTAATAAAAGCTTTTTATTCCTTTCGTTTACATTTTTAATTGCAATTTTGTGCATTACTGAATCCTTTTTATGGAGACAAAGGGGTATGGTCTTTTTTATAACAGTAACTTTACTGTTTTTAAAAGAATCTAGTCAGAGTATTAATATCAAAAAGTTTTGAAAAAAAGATATTCTAAATTTATAAAACCTATATCACTCATAGCTCATTTAGCGATTCTAAATGGAGTTCTATACTATTATTTTAATACTATAGGTCTTCGTTATGCTTTTTATATTAATTTCAGTTGGTTATTTATTAGTTATTTTACCAAATTTTACAATTTTCATAGACTTTTAAAAGCTTCCAAAGTTGTTACAAGGTTTTTGAATCAAATTGCTGTTTTTACATTAGCATACTTCGCATATATCAATGTGTTTAAAATTAATGCTTCAATTATATTTCACGCTAAGGTTTTAATCTTAATTTACATTCTAATTATTTTATTCAGAGTTTTATTTTTATATGCATTAAAAAAATATAGAATTGGAGGTGGTAATTTTAGAAAAGTTGTTGTTATTGGTCAAAATGAAAATATGAAAAATATTATTCATTTTTTAAATAATAAATCTGAATATGGATATAGATTATTAGGCTATTTTTCAAACAATATACCAGAAAATAAAAATAATTATTTAGGTAATATCGAAGATGCTTTTTCATATATCTTACAAGAAGGAGTCCACGAATTATATTGCTCAACAACCGAATTGGATCAAGAACAAATTAAAAAATTCATTCATTTTTCTGAAAATAATTTAATTGTATTTAAATTAATTCCCGATGATAAAGATGTTTTTAGTAAAGGAATGGTATTAGAATATTTTGATTATACGCCTGTTTTATCCCTAAGAAAATTACCTTTTAATAAACCTATAATTAAGTATTTTAAGCGTGGCTTTGACATCGTCTTTTCTTTGTTTGTTATTGTTTTTATTCTTTCATGGCTTATACCTATAATGTTTGTTTTTATTAAATTAGATTCAAAAGGGTCTTTGTTTTTTAAACAAAAAAGAGACGGTATAAATGGCAATATTTTTTATTGTTATAAATTTCGATCTATGTATACCAATAAAGAATCTGATAATATTCAAGTACAAAAAGAAGACCGTAGAATTACTAAAATAGGCGAGTTTATACGTAAAACTAGTATTGATGAATTTCCTCAATTTTTTAATGTATTGATAGGCGATATGAGTGTTGTTGGTCCAAGACCGCATATGTTATTTCATACTGAAAAATATGGTAAACAAATAGATAAATATATGGTAAGGCACTTTGTTAAACCTGGAATTACTGGTTTAGCACAAGCAAGAGGTTATCGAGGTGAGATACAAAATAATAAAGATATGGAGGATAGAATTAAATTAGATATTTTCTATATAGAAAATTGGTCTTTTTTTTTAGATTTGAAAATTATTCTAAAAACCGTATTAAATCTTTTTCGTAATGAAGAAAAAGCATATTAAGAAAAGGTGTTAATGACAGAAAAAATAAAAGATAATCCTATACTATTAACAGGTACTATTGTTCTCTATAAAGAAAGCAAAGTTGACTTATCAAAAACTATTGATAGTTTTTTATCTACTCCTATTTCAAAAAAACTTTTTTTAATAGACAATTCTCCTACAGATGTGCTTAAAAATGAATTTAAACATCTTGATGTTGAATATATTTTTATTGGAGAAAATATTGGCTTTGGAGCTGGACATAATAGAATTATTGACCGTATAAAAAACCTATCAACATATCATGTTATATTAAATCCTGATGTTTCTTTTGAACCTTCTGTAATACCAAACCTTATAAAGAATATAGAAAAGGATAAGAAGTTAGCCTTAATCTCTCCAAAGGTTTTATTTCCAAACGGAGATCATCAGTTTACAAGTAGAAGGTATCCTTCTTTTTTTGAATTAATTATTAGAAATATTTCTTTTTTAAAATACATTTTTCCTTCAATAATTAAAAAAGGGGAGTATCGTGATAAAGATTTATCTCAACCTTTTTATCCAGAATTTTTGCATGGTTGTTTTCAATTATATAAAACAGCATGCTTTATCCAATTAAACGGTTTTGACGAACGTTATTTTTTATATATGGAAGACCTTGACATTTGTAAAAAAATAGATGTATTAGGTAAGAAAAAAATGTATTATCCCAATGAAGAAATAGTTCATATTCTTAAAAAAGATTCTTCAAAAAACCTGAAATTATTTTTAATACATCTAAGGTCTAGTATAAAGTACTTTAAAAAATGGAGATAGTAACCGTATATTTGCACTATTAAATTGATAACAAAACAAATGAATATTTTAATTTTAGGCTCAGGTGGTAGAGAACATGCTTTTGCTTTAAAACTTTCTCAAAGTAAAAAAGTAACTCAACTTTTTGTAGCTCCAGGAAATGCTGGTACAGCTTCAATTGCAGAGAATGTAGCTGTAAATCCAACTGATTTTAAGGCTGTCAAACAGTTGGTGTTGGCAAAAGAAATTACAATGGTTATTGTAGGACCTGAAGCCCCTTTAGTTAAAGGTATTCATGATTTTTTCTTAGCGGATGCTGATTTGAAAAACATTCCAGTTATTGGTCCTAAAAAGGATGGTGCTTTATTAGAAGGAAGTAAAGATTTTTCTAAGCAATTTATGATAAAGCATGATATACCAACTGCTAAGTATCAATCTTTTACTAAGGATACCTTGGCAAAAGGAAAACTATTTTTAGAAACCTTAAAAGCACCTTATGTTTTAAAAGCGGATGGATTAGCTGGTGGAAAAGGTGTGCTTATTCTAAATTCGTTAAATGAAGCAAAAGCTGAATTGGAAGAAATGCTAACCAATAATAAGTTTGGCGAAGCCTCTTCAAGGGTTGTTATTGAAGAGTTTTTAGATGGGATTGAGCTCTCTGTTTTTGTATTGACTGATGGTAGAAATTATAAAGTATTACCCTCTGCAAAAGACTATAAGCGTATTGGTGAAGGAGATGCTGGACTTAATACAGGTGGCATGGGTGCTATTTCACCTGTGCCATTTGCAAATAAAGATTTCTTGCAAAAAGTAGAAGAACGTGTTATAAAACCTACCATTCAAGGGCTTCAAAAAGATGGAATAGATTACCGTGGCTTTATTTTTATTGGCTTAATGAATATCAATAATGATCCTTTCGTAGTTGAATATAATGTAAGAATGGGTGATCCTGAAACCGAAGCTGTACTTCCAAGAATTGAATCTGATTTATTTGATTTATTTGAAGGTGTTGCTCATCAAAATTTACATGAAAAATCATTTGCAGTAAATCCGAAAACAGCAGTTACAGTAATGTTAGTCTCTGGAGGTTATCCTGAAACTTATGAAACCGGAAAAGAAATAACAGGTTTAGAAAAAGTAATACATTCTACCGTTTTTCATGCAGGAACAAAGCAAAATGGTAAAATTTTGACTGATGGAGGTAGAGTTATGGCAATTACTTCCTTTGGAAATACTATTGAAGATGCTTTAAAACTATCTTATGATAGTATAGAAAATATCCAATTCGAAAAAATGAATTATCGTACTGATATTGGTTTTGATTTAATCTAATATGTCATTCCAGCGAAGGCAGGAATCTGATAAATTCAGCACAAATTTTAATGAGATTCCTGCTTCTGCAGGAGTGAATAAGAATGAAAAAAAAAATTCTAATAGCACCACTAAATTGGGGATTAGGTCATGCTGCCAGATGCATTCCTATCATTAATGCATTGTTAAAGCATGATTTTGAACCTATACTTGCAAGTGATGGTGATGCTTTAACCTTATTACAAAAAGAATTCCCTCAACTTAAATCATATCAATTACCAAGTTATAACATAAAATATTCTAAAGGTTCAAATCAAAAAATAAAACTGCTTTTAAACAGCCCAATAATAATAAAAGCAAGTATTAGCGAACAAAAAGAAGTCAGTAAAATTCATAAAAAAGAAAACTTATCAGGCATTATTTCTGATAATAGGTTTGGTGTAAGGTTGAAAGAAGTTCCTTCTGTTTATATTACTCATCAGCTTCAAGTATTGTCTGGAAACACAACAGGAATCTCCTCCAATTTACATCAAAAAATTATTGCAAAATTTGACCAATGTTGGGTTCCAGACATCAATAATTCTAAACTTTCGGGTAAACTATCATTTCTTAAAAATAAAAATATAATCATTAAATACATTGGTGCAATAAGTAGATTTAAAAAGCAAGACTGTCCAGCCAAATACGATGTGCTTATTGTTTTATCTGGTCCTGAACCACAACGGACACTATTAGAAGAAAAATTATTGGCTGAACTAAACTCTTCAACCAAAAAAATACTATTAGTTAGAGGTGTTTTTTCTGATACAATAGTATCTAAAATCAATAAACATACAACTGTTGTGAATTATATGCTTACTAAGCAATTACAACATGCTTTTAATGAGAGTAAAGTTGTATTGGCTAGATCGGGTTATTCTACAATTTTAGATTTAGCTAAAATGAATAAAAAAGCCTTTTTTATTCCAACACCAGGTCAGTTTGAGCAAGAATACCTCGCTGAAAGAATGAAAGAAATAAATATTGCTCCTTTTTCTACTCAAGATAACTTTACACTAAATATGTTAGCTAAAACTGAAGATTATAAAGGGTTTATCAATTCAAATGAAGAAATTCTAAACAAAGAACTATTTGAACTTTTCTAAGGTAAATGAAAAAGTTGAACCTTTACCAACTTCACTTTCTACAAAAATTTTTTGGTCATGAGCTTCAATAATATGTTTTACGATTGACAAGCCTAAACCAGAACCTCCCTGTTCTCTAGATCTACTAGGGTCAACTCGATAAAACCGTTCAAATAATCTTGATAAATACTGAGACTTAATTCCTTCTCCTTCATCAGTTATACGAATAATAAATTGAGAATTAGAATAACTTTCAACACCTATAATAGAAGTACTTTTTTGTTTTCCATATTTTATAGAGTTTTCTATCAAATTAATCAGTACCTGTTCAATGCGTTTCATATCGCCTTTTACCAATATTGGTGTATCAAATACTTTATCAAAACGAAGGTTAATGTTCCTTTTTTTAGCTTTCAACTCTAATAAATCAAATACATTTTGTATTAAACTAATAATGTTAAATTTTTCATGTAATATGTTTAAAGAACCTGACTCTAATTGTGTAATCATATCAAGGTCTTCAACAATATTTATCAACCTTTCAACACTTTTATTAGCTCTACTAAGGTATTTATCTCTTATGGTAGCATCTTTAATAGCTCCGTCTGTCAAGGTCAACAAATAACCTTGAACTGTAAATAGTGGTGTTTTTAATTCGTGTGAAACATTACCCAAGAATTCTCTTCTGTATTCTTCTCGTATTTGTAGCATTTCAATTTCAAGATGCTTATCAGCAGCAAACTTTTTAAGTTTTTCTGACAAGGTATCCATATCAGAAGTAATACTTATTTGGTTTAAGGTTTCTACTTTTGAAATTGCCACATCTTCATAAATATTTTTTATTCTTTTATAAATAAAGTGTTCTACTCTGTATTGGATGATTACAAAAGAAATCAGAAAAATAAATAGTGCCGTGATTATTCCATAAAACACATTAAATTCATGTGCGATAAAAAAAGAAACACCAAGAAATACAACAAAGAAAAGTAGTGTAATGTATAGTGAAGATTTAAAAGAAAATTTATATGTCTTTTTTAACTTCACTTAATTGTAAATTTATAACCTACACCTTTTACAGTTTTAAAATAATTCTCTCCTATTTTTTCTCTGAGCTTTCTTATATGCACGTCTATAGTTCTACCACCAACAACTACATCATTTCCCCAAACATTTTGAAGAATAACCTCTCTTTTAAACACTTTGTCAGGTTTAGAGGCTAAAAGATACATTAATTCAAACTCTTTACGTGGTAATATAATTTTTATTTTCTTTTTTTGAACAAAGTATTCTTCTCTATTGATAATAATATCGCCTATGGTAATATTACTTTCTTGGTCAATTTTATCTTCTTTTAAACGCCTTAATAAAGATTTTACCTTACTCACCAATACTTTAGGTTTTACTGGTTTTGTTATATAATCATCGGCACCAGCATCAAAACCTGCTAATTGAGAATAATCTTCATTTCTAGCAGTAAAAAAAGCAATAATTACTTCATTTAAAGCCTCAACTTCTCTAATCTTTGCACAAGCTTCTACTCCATCCATTTTAGGCATCATTACATCTAAAAGAATAAGATGAGGACATATTTCTTTAGCCTTCTCAATAGCTTCTATACCATTTGTAGCTGTAAATATCTGATACCCTTCTTTTTTTAAATTGTAACCAACAATTTCTAAAATATCAGGTTCGTCATCCACTAATAAAATTTTGATGGCTTTTTTTTTCATATAGTACTGTAATTTCTTCAAAAATAAGGATTAATAAAATATTTTTATAAACTTAACAATCTTTTAACATTGCCATATTAAGTTAAAGTTAATTTTTTAAAACACTTCTATACAACTAGATATTAGCGTATTACCTTATAGGTAATTATAAAAATGTATACTTTATTAGTTCAACAACTAATAAAGTTATCCACAATTACAAATATTGAGTCATATGAACACAATAATTTTATACCTTTATCATCCATCTAGTAAATAGATCAATCAACCACATTTTTGCCGGAATAAATATATATAAGTATGAAGAAATTTTACATTTTTTTATTTACATTGTTTATAACTACTTGTTTTTTCGGACAAGAAGTTGATACTACTTTAGAAGTCAATCAAGAAACATCTATTCAAAATTCAGATGAAATAAAGGATTTTAAGATGTTTCCGAACCCTGTAGTTAACGGTAAGTTATTTATCTATTCTTCTCTAAATACAGCTAAAAAAATACAGATTTATTCTATTTTGGGTAAACAAATTATGGCTACTAATTTAAGAGGTATTGAGTTAAATGTATCAAAACTTGATGCCGGTATCTATATTTTAAAAGCCTATGAAAATGGCAAAACCTCTACTAGAAAATTGGTTATAAAATAGTACAACCCTTCAGCTTAATTTTGAAAAGTGAGTTATTTTTAATAGCTCACTTTTTATTGTTAACTTAGTTTTCTCTCTAAGTTTTCTTATCTTTATAGAAGTTTTACCATAGCCTTCAAAAATGCTAAACAAAATTAAACTAGAAAACATCTTGTTTTTAGATATAGAAACAGTACCAGAAGTGGCTACGTTTTCTGAATTATCTGATGAAAAACAAGAATTATATAACTCAAAAACTAAATACCAACGTAAAGATGAAATTTCTGCTGAAGATTTTTATGAACGAGCTGGTATCTGGGCTGAATTTGGGAAGATAATCTGTATTTCTGTTGGATACTTTGTGGGTTTAGAAGGTAAAAGAGCATTTAGAGTAAAATCCTTTTCTGGAGATGAAGTACAACTTTTAAAAGAATTTAAAGAATTATTGGAAGATCATTTTTACAGATCAAATCAATTATTATGTGCTCATAATGGAAAGGAATTTGACTTTCCATACATCGCAAGACGAATGATTATCCATCGTATTTCATTACCCGAAAAACTAAATTTATTTGGAAAAAAACCTTGGGAGGTTGCTCATTTAGACACCTTAGAACTATGGAAGTTTGGCGACTATAAACATTATACATCTTTAAAGTTATTAACCAATATTTTAGGAATTCCTTCGCCTAAGCAAGATATTGATGGCAGTCAAGTCGGAAAAGTATATTATGAAGAAAACGATTTAAAAAGAATTGTAGAATACTGCGAAAGAGATACGGTAGCTGTTGCTCAATTGTTATTACGATTTAATAATTTAGAATTATTGAAAGATGATGAAATTGTTTCAGTATAAACAAATCTCTAAAAGTTTTCATTATTGTTCTTATTCTAACCTTCCTTTTTCATAGAAAGTTCTAACCAACGTTCTTCTTTTGCTGCAATTGCATCAATAATTTGCTGTAATTGTTGTGATACCTCGGCGATTTTTTCAGATTCAACCTCATCATTTACAAATTGTTTTTCAATGGTAGCTTTTTCTTTTTCTAAATTAGAAATTGCATTTTCTAAGGTTTTGAATTCTTGTTTTTCGTTATAAGAAAGCTGTTCTTTATTGGATGATGAAATTACTTCAGCTTTATTTTCCTTTATAACCGTTTCTTTGGGTTGAGAGTCTTCATAAGCTCTATAATCTGAATAATTACCTGGAAAAACATTGACTTGACCTTTTTCTTCAAAAACAAATAGATGATCTACAATCTTATCCATAAAATACCTATCGTGAGAAACTACTAGTAAATTACCAGGAAAGTCTAATAAAAAACTCTCTAATACATTAAGTGTCAGTATGTCTAAATCGTTAGTAGGTTCATCTAAAATTAAAAAATTAGGATTTTGAATTAATACTGTACATAAATACAAACGTTTCAGCTCACCACCAGAAAGCTTCTCTACAAAATCATATTGTTTTTTTCTGTCGAATAAAAATCGTTCTAACAGATGCCCTGCCGATAATTTTCGTCCTTTACCTAAAGGAATATACTCACCAAACTCTTTGATGACTTCTATTACTTTTTGTCCTTCTTTAACATGGATTCCCTTCTGGGTATAATAGCCGAATTTTACAGTTTCTCCAGCAATGACTTTACCTGCATCTACAGCAATTCGCTCTGTAATTAAATTTAAAAACGTAGATTTTCCTGTGCCGTTTTTACCGATAATCCCAATCCGTTCGCCACGTTTAAAAACATAGTCAAACTGATTTAATATGACTTTATCATCAAAGGCTTTAGAAATTTTATGTAATTCTAGAATTTTACTTCCTAGACGCTCCATATTAATCTCTAATTGCACTTCATAATTGTCACGTCTTTGGCTTGCTTTTTCTTTAATTTGGTAAAAATCATCTATTCTAGATTTCGATTTAGTGGTACGTGCTTTAGGTTGTCGTCGCATCCAATCCAATTCTTTTTTAAAGAGGTTTTTAGCTTTATTAACCGTAGTTTGTTCAATGGCTATCCTTTCTTCCTTCTTTTCTAAATAGTACGAATAATTGCCTTTATAGGTATAGAGTTTACCTTGATCTAATTCAATAATTTCATTACACACTCGCTCTAGAAAATAACGGTCGTGTGTAACCATAAATAAGGTGATGTTCTCTTTTTTAAAATACGCTTCTAACCATTCTATCATTTCTAAATCTAAATGATTGGTAGGTTCATCTAAAATTAATAGGTCTGGCTTATTGATTAAAATAATTGCTAAAGACAATCGCTTTCGTTGCCCTCCAGAAAGGTTTGCCACTTTTAGGCTTAAATCTTCTAATTTTAACTTAAATAAAATTTGTTTGTATTGAGTTTCAAAATCCCATGCATGGTGTTGCTCCATCAAATCAAATGCTTTTTGATACACTTCAGCATCCTCAGGGTTTTTTAAGGCATTTTCATATTGATGTATGACCTTTAAAATAGCACTTTCTGAGCTAAAAATAGCTTCTTCAATAGTTTGTTCAGCATCTAAATTGTCTGTTTGGGACAAATAGGCAATTTGCAAATCTTTTCTAGACACTACTTGACCTGTGTCAGAGCTATTTTTACCAACTATAATATTTAAAATGGAAGTCTTACCTGTCCCGTTTTTAGCAACAAAGGCAATTTTTTGATCTTTATTGATCCCAAAAGAAATGTTTTCAAATAACACTCTTTCACCATAAGATTTTGATATGTTTTCAACAGATAAGTAATTCACAGCAGTAATTTATTGTGCTGCAAAGTAAGTAAAGTTTCTACCATTGTTGGTGTTTTTTACCAACAATAGATATTTTACCCTTTAAACTCAGATTTAAAACTTTTTTGATAGGCTTCCCATTGTTCTTTTGTGGTAACTTCTTTATATTTATCAGTAGCAAACAGTTTTAAATAAACTTCCAATTGTTTAGGGGCATGATAACCTGGTATTGGTGTAATTAAATCTGCTTTTTCATCTAAAAAAATAATGGTAGGATACGCTTGAACTCGTAAATGTTGAGCGAATTGATGTTGGCTATTTCTACCTTTTTTAGAAGCATCAAAATTCGGATTTACATATTCCTTATCCTTATAAGTAACTGTCTGTCCGCCTTCGGCATTAAATTTTACTGCATAAAAATTCTTATTCACATAAGTGGCTACATCTTCATTATGAAACGTGTTTTTATCTAACATTTTACAAGGACCACACCAAGTGGTGTACATATCCATCATAATTTTACGAGGTTCTTTTTCTTGAGCAGCAACAGCTTCTTCAATGGTCATCCAATTGATTTCACCTTTTTGAGCAAATCCTGTTAAGGTATATGCCATTACAAATAGTACTACAATTATTTTTTTCATTATGTATGTTTTTTACTAAGACGCAAATATGATGCCTTAATTACATTCAACGATTGATATTCTTTTTTAGTATTATCTAATACCATGCATTAATTTTTTAAGAATTGGATTTAATAACAATAAAAGGACACCCACAACAGCAGGAATAATAGTAAATATTAAAAAGAAATATGACATAGAATATTCTTTAACTATTACGTCTATATAACTACCAACTTTAGCTGCTAAAAAATTACCCGCAGCAATTGCTAAATACCACATTCCGAACATCATCCCTATTTTTTTAGGAGGGACTAATTTTGAGACATAAGACAACCCTACAGGTGACAAACATAATTCACCCATAGTATGTAATAAATACGCTAAGACCAACCAAATTAAACTTACAGATGCTGTTTTTGCTCCTTGAGGAATAGAACTTGAACCGTACGCCAATGCACCAAAACCAATACCTAATAATATCATCCCTATACCAAACTTTACAGCTGCCGAAGGATTGTATTTACTTTCCCACCATTTAGAAAACATCGGAGCTAAACCAATAATAAATAGAGAGTTTAATATTAAAAACCAAGAAGCTTCTATTTCGGCATTATCCTTAGGTAAGATTACACTTAATTTCCAAAGAGCAATTGCCCAAATTCCTAAAAAACTAAAGGCTAAAATGCTATTAGAAAGTGATATTTTTTTAAAAGTTTGACTAAATAATTTGAATAATACCCATGTAATTACCATTAAAGGTACAATGGTGATTAAAGTATCGACAATTTTAAATATAGTAGCTGAGTTTCCTACTAAAGCACGCTGCGTATAATCTTTAGCAAAAATAGTCATAGAACCACTTGCTTGTTCAAAAGCTGCCCAAAAGAAAACGGTTAAAACTGCTAAAATACCAACAACTATATAACGATCTCTTTGTATGTTTGAAGGTACTTTTTCTTCTTCCGTATCAAGATTTTCAATGGCATCAGATAAATCTACCTTTTTAGAGGGTTCTTTCCCTATTCCTCCAAAAATTTTTCTTCCAAACCAGAATTGTAACATTCCTAAAAACATAAAAACTCCAGCCAAACCAAAACCAGTAGAATAACTTAAATTGCTTGCTAAAAACCCGCACAATAAAACGCCTAAGAAACCACCAGAATTTACACCCATATAAAAAATGGTAAAAGCACCATCTTTTCTGTCAGGAAATTTATCATACAAACCACTAATGATAGAAGTAATATTTGGCTTAAATAAGCCATTGCCAATAATTAAAAATCCAATACCAGCATATAAGGTTATTTCTGTTTCTAAAGCCATAGCAATATGCCCAAAAGTCATCATTAAAGCACCTATTGCCACTGTTTTTTGATAGCCTAATAATTTGTCAGCAATCCACCCTCCAATAATTGGAGTTAAATAGACTGAGCTGGTATAAATACCCAAAAGACCTATAGCTCTGTCTCTTGTCCATTCCCATCCGCCATCGGCAAACGATGAAGTTAAGAATAACACAAAAATTGCACGCATTCCATAGTAGGAAAAACGTTCCCACATTTCTGTAAAAAATAAGACAAATAAAGCAGGTTTGTGACCTAATAAACTAAATTCATTCGTTTTGATACTACTATCCATAAAGTGTTTTTGAGTGGTTATAAAAAAAGCCTTACCTTTTTATTAAGGTAAAACTTTGTAAATATTTTTAGTTATCTGCTAGTTCGAATCCTTCGGTTTCGTCACTATGCATTATATGTTCATCATCTTCAGCACCGTGGGTTAAGCGTTTTAAAGGTTTTAAAATTGCAATGACTAATAGTCCGAAAATAACAGTAAATATAGTTATTCCAGCAAAAATTGTATACTCACCTAAGTCTGAAGCAGATTCTCCTATGGAGCCCGCTACTTTATTTCCTAACCCTGTAGAGGCAAAGTATAAACCCATCATTAAAGAAGCATATCGAGCTGGAGCTAATTTTGTTACAAAGGATAGTGATACTGGCGATGATGATAATTCACCAATAGTATGGAAAAAATAAGCTAATACTAACCAATACATTGCTGATGATCCATTAGCCTCAAAATCTCTAGCAGCAAAAACCATAAATACAAAACCTAAGCCCATAATAATAGTTCCTGTTGCCATTTTAAATAATGATGATGCTTCTTTATTTTTTAACTTTCGTTTTGCCCAATAATTTGCAACAGCAACGGCAAATAGAATAATAAATCCTGCATTTAAACTTTGAAACCAAATGGTTGGTACTTGCCAACCCATTAGCATTCTGTTGGTTTTATCTTCTGTATATAAACTCATTAAACCTCCAGCTTGCTCAAAGGCTCCCCAAAAAACAATAACTAGCATAAAAGATAGGAGTACAACTAAAAATCTATCCTTTTCAATTTGATCTCGTAAGCTTTTATAAATCATCATTAGCATACCAACAACTAAGGCTAGAAATGTAAATAAGGCTGCGTATCCCCAATGATCAACTCCAGTCATTCTAAACCCTGCATAGTAAATAGATACTGCCATAATTACTAAAACAATAATTAATTGTGTTGGAGATTTTATTAAATTACCGAAGATTTGACCTATCGAAACTTGATCCTTTAGCTCAGACTCCGAAGTTTTATTACCTACATGGACTAAATATTTTTGACCATACACATAAACAACTAAACCGAATAACATTCCAATACCTGCTAATCCGAAACCAGCATGCCAACCCCATTTTGCTACAACTAAACCTACGATAGTTGTTGCTAATAATGAGCCTGTATTAATGCCAATATAAAAAATACTAAAGCCTTTATCACGCCTTATATCCCCTTTTTTATAAAGTCCTCCAACCATGGTAGAAATATTTGGCTTTAACATACCAACACCTAAAATTATTAATATTAAGCCTGTAAAGAAAGCCCAAGTAGCTTCTATAGCCAACGTTCCATGACCCAGTACTAATATAATAGCACCGATTAATACCGATTTTTTCTGACCTAATATTTTGTCAGCAATCATCCCTCCAGGAATTGACATTACATATACTAACATAGTGTACCAACCATATAATTTAAGAGCCTCTTTATCTGTCCATCCTAAACCTGGTCCGTTTACATGAGCTAATTCTGCAGCCATATAAATAGATAATAATCCACGCATTCCATAATAAGAAAAACGTTCCCACATTTCTGTAAAAAAAAGCACATATAATCCTATTGGATGACCAAATAATTCTCTTTGGTGTGGTTTTAATATCGTATCTGACATATAATATTGGGGTTTAAATATTTATTCTACTTATTTTGACAAAAAATTATTTTATAAAATTGTTTCAAGTTTACGGAAATTTCATCAAAAATCAACCCTAAATCTAATAAAAAATTTCTTGAAACGAACCCAGCCTGCGGCAGGCAGGTATCCTCGGAGTAGAGCCGTAGAGGTATTTCCTGCCTCGCTGGCAGGCGGGCGCTCTTTTCATTTTGACCTTGGTGTCAAAAACCTAAATTTTATATTTTGCCCCACTCGAAATTGCGAAAATACAATTCCGACCTCCCCAAGGGAAGGTGCTATCGTAAACCCCGATGCAAGGCATCGAGGAGTTCTTTCGATTAACTTTTAAGATTTTGTATATTTGAACTCAAAATTATTCAATTAATGACCAAAACCATTACGGGGTTTTCTAAACTCAATAAAAAAGAAAAGATAGATTGGCTCATTCACACATTTTTATCTCAAAATCAACAAGCAAAAACTATTTTACAATGCTATTGGAATGGAAATAAAGAATTACAACAATTACACGATGAATTTATAGAAAATACCATTTCTAATTTTTATTTACCGTATGCAGTTGCACCAAATTTTATAATTAACAATAAGCCTTATGTAATACCTATGACTACTGAAGAAAGCTCAGTAGTTGCCGCAGCATCATTAGTGGCAAAATTTTGGAGTGATAAGGGCGGATTTAAAACTGAAGTACTTTCTACTACAAAATCTGGTCAAGTACATTTTATGTTCAACCATGATTTTGAAAATTTACAACACTATTTTACTAAGATAAAGCCCAAATTATTAGAAACTACCGCATCTATTACCAAAAATATGCGATACAGAGGTGGTGGTATTTTAGATATTCAACTCATCAATAAAACTGATAAACTTGATAATTACTATCAATTACATGTTACTTTTAACACCATTGATAGTATGGGTGCAAATTTTATCAACTCTTGTTTAGAAGCTATTGCTAAAGCCTTTAAAGAGGAAAGTCAAGATTTTGATATTGAAATTGTGATGAGTATTCTATCAAATTACATTCCAGATTGTTTGGTAAAAGCAGAAGTGAGTTGTGAAATTTCTGAATTGGGTGAAAATGGAATTGAATTTGCTCAAAAATTTTATCAAGCAGTTCAAATTGCTCAAGTTGAACCTTATAGAGCTGTTACGCACAATAAAGGTATTATGAACGGTATTGATGCTGTTGTTATTGCTACTGGTAATGACTTTAGAGCAGTTGAAGCTGGTGCTCATGCCTTTGCCTCAAAAACAGGATACTATAAAAGTTTGACCAATTGCTCAATTGATAATGGAATTTTTAAATTTTGGATTGAAATTCCGCTTGCATTGGGTACCGTTGGTGGTTTAACAGCCTTGCATCCATTAGCAAAATTATCTTTAGAAATTTTACAAAATCCATCTGCAAAAGAATTAATGCAAATAGTTGCTGTTGCTGGTTTGGCACAAAATTTTGCTGCCTTAAAAGCATTGACAACCACTGGCATTCAAAAAGGTCATATGAAAATGCATTTACAAAACATGTTAAATCAATTGGGTGCAACAACAGAAGAAAAAATTGCATTGCTTAATTATTTTAATAATAATCCTGTAAGTTATAATGCAGTTTCTGAAGCTTTAGAGAAATTTAGAGTAACAAAACTCTTAAAATAAGTGTTTTTTATTGACCTATAAATACAATTTATCCTTTTTCACCTCTTTTTATCTAAGAAGTGTCTATCTTTGAGAAACTAAATTAATTTTAATTAAAAATAAATAATTATGGCTTTTGAATTACCAAAATTAGGTTACGCTTATGATGCGTTAGAACCACATATTGATGCAAGAACTATGGAAATACACCATACAAAACATCATGGAGGATATACAAACAAACTCAACAATGCCATTGCTGGCACTGATCTTGACCAAAAATCTATTGATGATATTTTAACAAATTTAGATATGAATAATGCCGCTGTTAGAAATAATGGTGGTGGTTTTTACAATCATAGTTTATTTTGGGAAATAATGAACCCCGAAGGAAAAGGAAGGCTTTCTGGGGCTTTGGCAGATGCAATTAATGATGCTTTTGGCTCATTTGACCAATTTAAAGATGCTTTTTCTAAAGCTGCAGCTACTCGTTTTGGTTCAGGTTGGGCATGGCTTTGTGTTCAAAAAGGAGGTAAAGTTGAAATCTGTTCTACACCTAATCAAGACAACCCTTTAATGCCAGGTGTTGGTTGTGAAGGTGCTCCAATTTTAGGATTAGATGTTTGGGAACATGCCTATTATCTAAATTATCAAAATAGAAGACCAGATTATATCAATGCTTTTTTTAACGTCATCAACTGGAATGAAGTTGAAAGACGTTATGACGCAGCAAAATAAAACGCTATTCCTAGCCCTCTACAAAGGAGAAGGGCAAAATATTAAATAAAAAAAGTAATGATTTGACAAAGGTCAAATCATTACTTTTTATTATTAAAAAACATTCATGAACTCAAGAAATATTGCATTAATCCTTGCTTTTTTAGCGGCTTTAATTTACGGTGTAACATTCACCATCGCTAAAGATATCATGCCTTTGTATGTTAAACCTTATGCTTTTATTGTTTTAAGAGTTTCTGGAGCTACACTATTGTTTTGGATTACTGGCTTATTCGTTACCAAAGAAAAAATTGAAAAAGCTGATTATTTTAGGATATTTTTAGCTGCCATTTTCGGAGTTGCAATAAATATGCTTGCTTTTTTTAAAGGATTAAGTTTAACTACACCAATAAGTGCATCTGTTATGATGCTAACTTCTCCAATTTTAGTATTGATATTGTCTGCCATAATTTTAAAAGAAAAAATAACAGCCATTAAAATTATCGGAATTGGGATTGGTTTAACTGGAGCAGTTATTTTAATTGTCTATGGACAAACACTTGGATCTAGTACAAATGCAGCTTTGGGGAACTTCTTAGTATTTATCAATGCTACTTCCTATAGTTTATATATTATCATTGTAAAAAGATTGACAGATAAATACAATCCGCTAACCTTTATTAAATGGTTGTATTTGATAGGATTATTTTTAGTTATTCCTTTCGGATATGCAGAACTTCAAGAAATAAAATGGCAAAGCATTCCAACATCAATTTTCTATAAAATAAGCTTTGTAGTTATTTTTACTACGTTTTTTGCCTATCTGTTTAATATTTTTGCCTTGACAAAGTTAAAACCGACAACCTTAAGTAGTTTTATCTACTTACAGCCCGTTTTAGCATCATTATATGCATTATTTATGGGTAGTGATAGCATAAATTTAACTAAAATAGTAGCCACACTATTCATTTTTATGGGTGTTTATATTGTTACTATAAGTAACAGACCTAAATTATCATAATTTGTGTAAATTTGCTCAAACTTATTTCAGTATATGATTCAATCTATGACAGGCTATGGTAAAGCCTTTACTCAATTACCTCAAAAAAAAGTAACTATAGAAATTAAAACATTAAACAGTAAAAATTTAGATTTAAATGTACGTGTACCAAGTGCTTACAAAGAAAAGGAATTAGAAGTAAGGAGTAAACTCTCAAAACAATTGCAGAGAGGAAAAGTAGATTTTTCTATATTTATTGAGGTGACAGGTGATGAAACTACTACAATTATTAATAAAGAGGTTGTAAATAATTATATTGATCAATTGAGAAATATTGCAGAGACTAGCCCTGAAAACACCTTAGAAATAGCAATGCGTTTACCAGATGCATTAAAAACCGAACGTCAAGAATTTGATAAAGCGGAATGGGTTGAAATAGAAAAAATTATAGATATTGCCATTAAAGAGGTGAAAAAATTTAGAGCTGATGAAGGTGCTGTTTTGGCTAATGATTTTAACAACCGTATAACAAATATTCAAAAACTATCTGAAGATGTTGTTATTTTAGATAAAGAAAGAATGATTTTGGTTCGAGAACGTTTAGAAAAAGCTGTTGCTGATCTTAAACAAAATGTAGACGAAAACAGATTTGAACAAGAGTTGATTTATTATCTAGAAAAACTAGATATTACTGAAGAGAAAGTCCGTTTAAAAAACCACCTTGATTATTTTTTACAAGAGCTTTCTGGTAATGAATCTAATGGTAAAAAATTAGCTTTTATTTCTCAAGAAATTGGTAGAGAAATTAATACTACGGGTTCTAAATCTAATTTTGCACCTATGCAAAAGGTAGTAGTGCAAATGAAGGATGAATTAGAGAAAATTAAAGAACAATTACTTAATGTTTTGTAAGTAAATAACATACCTTTTAGTATTTAAACAGTGTTAATTAATGCTTTATTTAACATCCACATTTAAAAACATACGCATTAGTAGTTAATATAGAAAATGACAACAACAACAAAATCTATTAAAAAAAGAGGTAAACTCATCGTGTTTTCAGCACCTTCTGGCTCAGGAAAAACCACTATTGTCAAACATTTATTAGGTATAGATGCTTTGAATTTAGAATTTTCTATTTCTGCAACTTCACGCGATAAAAGAGGTGATGAAATTGATAAAAAAGATTATTATTTTATCTCTTTAAAAGATTTTAAAAACCATATTAAAAGTGATGGTTTTTTAGAATGGGAAGAGGTGTATAGAGATAATTTTTATGGAACCCTAAAGAGTGAAGTTGAACGTATTTGGGCCAAGGGGAAACATGTTATTTTTGATATTGATGTTGCTGGCGGTTTAAGAATAAAAAAGAAATTCCCCAAAGAAACTTTAGCTGTTTTTGTAAAACCTCCTAGTATTGATGAATTGAAAATCCGTTTAAAAAAACGTAAAACAGAAAATGATGATCGTATCAATATGCGTATTGCCAAAGCATCTGTAGAATTGGCTACAGCTCCTCAATTTGACAAAATTATAAAAAATTATGATTTAGAGGTTGCTTTAAAAGAAGCTGAAGATTTGGTGACTAAGTTTGTGAATTCTTCATCCTCCATAAAAGAAGAAAAAGTTTCTAATAAAAAGAAATAAGATGAATATTGGCTTGTATTTTGGCACTTTTAATCCTATTCACATTGGGCATTTAGTTATTGCCAATCATTTAGTAGAATTTTCTAATCTTGATGAAGTTTGGCTAGTTGTTACACCACATAATCCTTTTAAGAAAAAAGCATCGTTATTGGCAGACAATCATCGTTATCAGATGGTACAAATTGCTACAGAAGATTATCCTAAATTGAAACCTTCTAATATTGAATTTAACTTACCTCAACCTAGTTATACCGTAAATACTTTGATTCATATTTCAGAAAAATATCCACAACACCAATTCAATTTGATTATGGGTGAAGATAATTTAGCATCTTTTCATAAATGGAAAAATTTCGAGGTTATTTTAGAACATCATCATATTTATGTGTATCCTAGAATTTATCAAGGCGAAAAACCAAAAACTCAATTTGAAAATCATTCAAAAATCCATACTGTTGATGCTCCAATAATGGAAATATCTTCAACATTTATCAGAAAATCTATTGCAAATAAAAAAAACATTGAACCGCTACTACCATGTAAAGTATGGAAATATATAGATGAAATGAATTTTTATAAGTAGATTTTTATTTTATCAATTTAAATTGAATTACACTATTTTTTTACAAAATCCTTCTTTAAAGGTTTCATTATTCCAAAACAAAAAACCGTTGTATATTTGTAGTTAGAATTTATGTCAAAAAAGAAAATAAATAAAAATAAAATTAAAGAAAAACTTACCTTTAAATATAGGTTTGTGGTCTTAAATGAAGACACATTTGAAGAGCGTTTTTCTTTTAAATTGAACCGTCTTAATGTAATGATTTTAACTTCATTATTTTCTGTTATTTTAATTGGTTTAACTATTTTTTTAATTGCTTTCACGCCTCTTAAAGAGTATATTCCAGGCTATTCATCTTCTTCTTTAAAAACAAAAGCCACTCATTTAGTTTATAAAGTAGATTCGTTACAACAAAAATTAGCGGTAAATGATGTTTATATTCATAATATTCAGCAGGTATTAACAGGTAAAGTAAAAAACATTTCTTTTAATAAAGATTCTATTGCAAAACAATTACGTCTTGAAGATGTTAATTTTAAACCCAGTTCATCAGATTCTGTTTTTAGAGAAGAAGTAGAACGTCAAGACAGGTATAGCGTTTTTGAAAAAGCTACTAAAAAAACTGATTTAGTGTTTTTTTCTCCGATTTCGGGAAAAATTTCTGATGTGTATAATGCAGAAAATAAACATTATGCAGTAGATATTGCTGTAGAAAAAAATTCTCCTGTAAAAGCTGTAGCAGATGGCACCGTTATTTTTACAGGTTTTACTGCTGATACTGGTTTTGTAATTATTATTGAACATAACAAAGGATTTTTATCTGTTTACAAACACAATTCTTCTATTCACAAAGAACAAGGAGATATTGTCGTTTCTGGGGAGGCCATAGCAAATTCTGGTTCTACTGGTCAATTGTCAACTGGACCTCATTTACACTTTGAATTATGGAGTGATGGGTTTCCTGTAGATCCTCAAAAATATATTGATTTTAAATAATGCGTATCAAATCTATTTTAGCGAAACCATTTGCTAAACGAATTCAAAAACGTATTTATAAATGGGCAAGTGAGCCTGAAAAAACTCAAGATAAGGTTTTTAAAACTTTAATAGCACAAGCTAAAAACACCACGTTTGGTAAAGATCATAAATTTGATACTATTACTACCTATAACGATTTTAAAAATCAAGTTCCTGTAAGAGATTATGAGGCTTTAAAGCCTTATATAGATCAAATACTAGAAGGTAAGCCAGATGTGCTTTGGCAAGGAAAACCTCTCTATTTTGCAAAAACTTCTGGCACAACTTCTGGTGCTAAATATATTCCTTTAACTAAGGCTTCAATGCCTTTTCATATTAAAGCTGCTAGAAACGCTTTGTTAATGTACATAGCAGAAACTGGTAATGCTGATTTTGTCAATGGCAAAATGATTTTTTTACAAGGGAGTCCTATTATTGATGAAACACATAAAATTAAAACTGGCAGACTCTCAGGTATCGTTGCTCACTATGTACCTAAATATTTACAAAAAAATAGAATGCCTAGCTGGGAAACCAATTGTATTGAAGATTGGGAAACTAAAGTAAATGCAATAGTTGAAGAAACGCTAAAAGAAGATATGACATTGATTAGTGGAATACCGTCTTGGGTACAGATGTATTTTGAAAAACTAACCATAAAAACAGGTAAAAACATTAGTGATATTTTTCCGAATTTTAACCTGTTTGTCTACGGAGGCGTAAATTATGAGCCTTATAGAAATAAGTTTGAAAAAATAATGGGTAAAAAGGTAGATGCCATTGAATTATACCCAGCTTCTGAAGGCTTTTTTGCGTATCAAGACCAACAAAATGAAAAAGGAATGCTCTTGTTGCTTAACGGAGGCATTTTTTATGAATTTATTAAGGCGGATGATTTTTTTGATGAAAACCCAACACGAATCACCATTGCAGATGTTGAATTGAACGTCAATTATGTAATGATTATCTCTACCAATGCTGGTCTTTGGGCTTATAATATTGGCGATACCGTACAATTTACCTCACTAAAACCACATAGAATAATTGTTTCTGGTAGAATTAAACATTTTATTTCTGCCTTTGGCGAACATGTGATTGCCAAAGAAGTTGAACAAGCAATACAAGAAGCTACACAAGGTACAAACATTACCATTAACGAATTTACCGTAGCACCACAAACCAATCCAACAAGCGGATTACCATATCACGAGTGGTTTATTGAATTTGGAAATGAACCTGAATCTATTGGTGATTTTATCACTAAAGTGGATGCCAGTATGCAAAAACAAAATTCTTATTATTACGATTTAATAGTTGGCAATATTTTACAAACCCTAAAAGTTACTAAGGTTGAGAAAGGTGGTTTTCAAAACTATATGAAATCTGTAGGAAAATTAGGCGGACAAAATAAAATTCCACGTTTGTCAAATGATAGAAAAATAGTAGACTTTTTAAGTCAATCTAACTAAGACCGACAGGTTTCAAAAAACCTGTCGGTCTTAGTTAGAACAATAATTTGTGTAAATTTGTGAAATTCGTGTCTATGAAAGTAATATCTGTAAATATCGGAGAAAAAAAGAAAATTCAATGGCGAAAGAAAACCATTGAAACAGGAATTTTTAAAACTCCTGTAAATGGACCTATTTTTTTAGATGTAGAAGATGTAAAAAAGGATAATGTTGTTGACAGAAAACATCATGGTGGGCTACTACAAGCGGTATATGCCTATAGCGAAAATTATTATGAATATTGGAAAGAGCTTTACCCTAATTTAGATTGGAATTACGGTATGTTTGGCGAAAACATTACCATAACTGATTTAGATGAAACTAAAATTCATGTAGGTAATATTTACCAATTAGGAGAAGCAAAAATTGAAGTTACCAAACCAAGATCTCCTTGCTATAAGCTTGGTATTCGATTTAATGACCCAAAAATTGTCAAACAATTTTGGAACTCTACCAAAAGTGGTATTTATTTTAAAATACTAAAAACAGGGTTTGTGACTAAAAGTGATGAACTCATCTTATTAGAAGAAGCAAAAGGCAACCCAACAATTGCTGAAGTTTATCAATTGAAAAGAACTAAAAAAGATCAGTAATATTTATCTAGCTTTTATTGAAAAATTAAAAAACTCGAGTGAATTCACTCGAGTTTTTTGGTTGGTTGATTTTGGTCTGGTATTATTTATTCAATAAGTCTCTAATTTCAGCTAATAGTTCCTCTTGAGTAGGTCCAGCTGGAGCAGCTTCTTCAACCGGAGCTTTTGTTTTGTTGTAGGCTTTAACAAGCATAAACATTACAAAACCAACAATAATTAAATTTACAAGAGTATTAACCCAAGCACCCCATCTAATAGCGTTTTCTGCAACATATCCATCAGCTCCTTCTACACCTGAAGCTTCAGTAAGTATTATTTTTAAGTTTGCAAAATCAACACCACCAGCAAAATGACCAACTGCAGGCATAACAATATCATTTACAAATCCGTTTACAACAAGGCCAACGGCACCTGCCATAATAACTGCAACAGCAAAATCAATAACATTGCCGCTCATAATAAAATTCTTAAACTCTTTTAACATGATTATTTAGTTTTATAGGTTAATAGTGGGCTAATATACAAAAATTAACAATTAATTAACAATTCTTTTTACACGTTGTGAAATTGCTGTTAATATTTCATAAGAAATAGAGTTGATCTTTTTAGCCAAATCAGTAACCATTTCTTGGCTGTTAAAAATAATAACCTCATCACCTTCTTTACAATTAATTCTTGTAATATTTACCATAATCATGTCCATACAAACATTACCTACAATTGGTGCTTTTTTACCATGAATAGTAACATAACCTACACCATTACCAAAAGCTCTATGTATCCCATCAGCATGACCAATAGGTATTGTTGCAGTTCTAATTAATTTATCAGCTTTAAAAGCTCTATTATAACCAACTGATTGTCCTTTTTCAATACTGTGAATCTGAGAAATAATTGATTTTAAAGCAACAACATTTTTTAATTTTTTGGTATGTATTTCATCATTAGCAAAACCATACAAACCAATACCCACTCTAACCATATCAAAATGAGCTTCAGGATAATTTAGTATACCTGAAGTATTCGTCATATGTAGCAAAGGTTTATTTTCTAACTTTGGAATAAATCTTGTAGATATCCTCTTAAAAGTACTGATTTGATTTTTAGAAAAAATTTTTTCATTCAAATCTTCACTTGCTGCTAAATGAGAAAAAACAGAATTTATTTTTACAGATTTGGTATCCTGAATTGCAGCAAGAATTGTAGCAATATCACTTTCAGAAAAACCCAATCTATTTAAACCTGTATTAAATTTTATATGTATCGGATAATCTTTTAGATTTTGACCATCTACTTCATCAATAAATGCCTCTAAAACTCTCTTACTATAAATATTTGGCTCTAAATTATAGTCAATAATGGCTTTAAAATTTACTAGCTGAGGGTGTAATACTAAAATAGGTGTTTTAATACCTGCTTCTCGTAAAGAAACACCTTCTTTCGTATAAGCAACAGCAAAATAATCTACTTTCAGTTTTTCTAGTTGTTTGGCAACATCACAAGCACTAGAGCCATATCCGAAAGCTTTAACAACAGCTAAAATTTTTGTTTCTTTATGAAGTGTAGCTTTAAGATATTTAAAATTATGTTGAAGTGCATTTAAATCAATCTCTAAAATTGTTTCTTGAACTGCAGACATTTATTATTCTTTAGGAGAGATTTTTTGAGCATCTTTAACTTCCATTTTACTCACTTTTTCTTGTAAAATTTCTTTATAATAAGCTGCTCTGCTTAAAGGTTCGTACTCTTCTGTTTCACCTAAAAGCACCACCTTTTCATTCTTTACTTTTCTATGACTGTAATGGGCTAAATTTCCTGTTTTAGTACATACGGCATGTACTTTGGTGACATACTCAGCAGTTGCCATTAATCCTGGCATTGGCCCAAACGGATTTCCTTTAAAATCCATATCTAAGCCTGCAACAATCACTCTTATACCTCTGTTAGCTAAATCGTTACAAACAGCAATAATTTCATCATCAAAAAATTGTGCTTCATCTATCCCAACAACATCAACATCATTAGCTAAAATTCTAATATTTGCAGCAGCAGGAACAGGTGTAGAACGAATTTCATTAGCATCATGAGACACTACACTCTCTTCATCATAACGTGTATCAATTGTTGGTTTAAAAATTTCAATTTTTTGCTTTGCAAATTGAGCTCTTTTAAGCCTTCTGATCAACTCTTCTGTTTTCCCAGAAAACATAGAACCGCAAATTACTTCTATCCAACCAAATTGTTCTGCCTGATTTACTGTATTTTCAAGAAACATTTTGTAATTTTCGGCGTTGAAAGGTTAGTACTAATTTTATTTAATCTTTGATTGAAACAAATTTATTAAAAATAGTGTTCCATATCTAATTTAAAGCATCTATTTATGCACAAAAAACTTGAGGCAGAGCTAGTGAGTCTAGCTCATAGCATTTTACAAAGGAAAAATAATAATGAAATCTTGGCTTTAAAAGAAAAGACAAGATTACTTTATGAAAAATTATCTGTACTGACTTTTGTAGATAATTATGTAAATTCTACATCTAACCTTCAACAGGCTAGTGAAGAATTAATTAAAAAAGAGGAAATTACGTTTGATAAAAAAGAAGTAGTTAAACCTGTAGCTGAAAAAATTAAGTCCATCCCTAAACCTGTGGTTAAGCCAATTCAACAACAGCAAAAAAAGTCTAAAGACGAAAATATATTTGAACCAACTTTTGATAAAGTTAAAATTGATATTGGTAGTTTAAAACCAAATCAAATCAGTTCAAAAGAAGAATTTAGAGATGCAATTTCGGCTGATAAAACCTCAACACTATTTGATGATGATAACTCTGACGAAAAGAGAACATTAAATGACAAACAATTTTCTTCAACTATTCAGATTGGTTTAAATGATAGAATTGCCTTTGTAAAACATTTATTTAATTTTAGTCAGGCTGATTTTAATAGAATATTATCACAGCTTAATACCATAAAATCAGAAAAAGAAGCCAAAGATTTTATTCACAATCAGGTAAAACCTGATTATGATTGGACGGGTAAAGAAGAGTACGAAGAAAGATTAATCACTATAATTGAAAGAAAATTTTCATAATTTATTTATATGAACGCTACAAAATTTAACACCTTATTTGATAACGTAATTACAAAATATCATATTATTGATACTGTTGATCAGCCATTTACCAATCCTTATGATAAAACCGATTTGATAAACCATTTATTATATCGAAAATCATGGATTGACACTGTACAATGGCATTATGAAGATATTATCCGTTTACCAGATATCAATCCAATAGAAGCATTAACCTTAAAACGAAAAATTGATGCTTCAAACCAAGACAGAACAGATATGGTTGAATACATTGATAGTTTTTATTTAGATACCTATAAAGATGTAACTATTCAATCTGATGCAAAAATTAATACCGAAAGTCCTGCTTGGGCAATAGATAGATTGTCAATACTTGCATTAAAAATTTATCATATGCGTGAAGAGGCTACTCGTGATACGGCTTCTGATAAACATAGAGAAAGTTGCCAAACTAAACTAAATGTTTTATTAGAACAGCGTAACGATTTATCTTCTGCAATTGATGACCTTTTAGAAGACATCTCTCAAGGCAAAAAATACATGAAAGTATACAAACAAATGAAAATGTATAATGATGATGAATTGAACCCAATGCTTTATAAAAAGAAATAAAGGTTCATGTTTAGACTAAGGTGTCTCTTAAAAACACTACCTGTTTTTCTTTTAATTTTATTAGTTGGATGTAAGTCTACCTATAAAATAGAATCTTTTTCACAAAGTATAACTCCAGTAAAACCTAATTATCAACTTAAAGAGAGTTGGGCCGTCTTACCTTCAAATACTTCAGAACTAGAGGCTGATATTTTTTATATTTATCCAACATTAATGACTAGTGATAAAGATTTACGATGGAATATTGCCATTACAGACAGTATACAAAACGCTAAAATTATAAACACTGCTGTTCGTTTTCAAGCCTCTGCTTGGGCAAATTCAGGTAAAATATATGTACCTATTTATCGTCAAGCACATTTACGTGCCTATTTTAATTTTGAAAGTGGAGGAAAAGAAGCCTTAACTTTAGCTTATAGTGATGTGAAAGCTGCATTTGAAACCTACCTGAAAAAATACAATAAAGGTAGGCCAATCATTATTGCTGGTCATAGTCAAGGTTCAACGCATGCAAGGCTATTGTTAAAAGATTTTTTTGATGACAAACCCTTGCAAAAACAATTAATTGCAGCGTATATCCCAGGAATCGGATTCAAAAAAGATGAGTTTAAAACCATTAAATTGATGACCAAACCCAATGAAACAGGAGGTTTTGTGTCATGGAACACGTATAAAAGGAATAAGTTACCCAAAAATTATAATAAATGGTATAAAGGTAAAGTAGCTTCAAACCCAATTACTTGGGATGCAGCAAAACATACAAAAAGAGAAGACCACAAAGGGTTTTTATACAGTAATGGTAAACTCTATAAAAATGCTTTAAAAATTGAAGTAATTGACGGAATGATATGGACAACCCTTCCAAAATTCCCTCATCGATTGTTTGCCATATTCAAGAAAAGTTATCATGTTGGTGATATCAACTTGTTTTGGACAGATATTCAACAAAATGCAGAATTGAGAGTTAAAAATTGGTTAGAAAACCATAAAAATTAGCTTATAATTAGCTTTTTAAGTTCCTCAATAGTTTTTTTAGCATTTCCCACAAAAATCTCTTTATCAACAATGATTACTGGCCGTTTTAGAAAAGTATATTCATCTAAAATAAGTTGTTTATAATCCTTTTCCGTTAAGGTTTGGTTTTTCAAACCCATTGCTGAATATTTTTTAGATCTTTTGCTAAACAATGCTTCATAGCTTTTTGTAAGTATGTACATTTCTTCCAATTGAGCAACTGTAATAGGTTCAGTTTTTATTTCTTGAAGTATAAATCCGTCTGTATTGATTGATTTTAAGATTCTCCTACAGGTATCGCAAGTTTTTAAATAATAAATTTTTCGCATTGCTAAGATTTTGATGGCAAATTTAATATGTTTTAAATTTAAAAATCTATTTTTACCACAAATAAAAAGCAAATGGAAAAACAGTTTGAAATTTTAAAAGCGAGTAGAATTATTATTCTAAAAGTAATTGAAAATTTTAGCTTAGATCAACTTAATAAAATACCTTCAGGCTTTAAAAATAATATTGCTTGGAATGTAGCCCATTTATTAGTTACACATCAACTATTATTATATAAATTGTCTGGTTTACCCATTGGAGTTAGTGATGAGATGGTCAAAAAATACACCAAAGGAACCGCCCCAGAAAATGATATTACTTTAGAAGAATTTGAAACAATAAAAAAACAATTAATTAACTTTGTTGATACTTCTAAGGCTGATTATAATGCTGGTGCTTTTAGTAATTATCTTGGTTATCAACCTTCAACTGCTAAGGTGTATTTAAAAACAATTGAAGATGCAATACAGTTTAATAATTTTCATGAAGGATTACATTTAGGTTATATTTTAGCCTTAAAAAACGTACTATAAGTCATGGATTATTTCGCTATTGCAACCATTTTAATTACACTTTCTGCAGCATTCGGATATATAAATGTTCGCTTTATAAAACTGCCTGATACTATTGGTTTAATGGTAATTACCATCCTTTTTACCTTAGCTGTATTGGCATTAAGTTATTTTGATAATACCTTATTATTAAAAGAAAAAGAACTTATTTCGCAAATAGATTTCAAAACGGTTTTATTAGATGTAATGTTAAGTTTTTTGCTCTTCGCAGGGGCTTTACACACAAATTTCCAGCAATTAAAAATTCAACGAAAACCAATATTAATATTTGCAACGTTGGGTACATTAGTGTCTACCTTTTTAGTGGGAATTTTTGCTTTTTATATCCTTAAGTTTTTAAGTTTAGATATCGATTTTATTTACTGTTTACTTTTTGGAGCCTTAATTTCTCCAACAGATCCTATTGCCGTACTCGGTATATTAAAGAAAGTTGGTGCTCCTAAAAAATTAGAAACAAAAATTGTTGGAGAGTCTTTATTTAATGATGGAGTTGGTGTTGTTATTTTCTTAACCATTTATCAAATAGCCCAAGGAACTGGTGAAATTTCTGTTGCTCATATTGCCGAATT
>JGI24023J19991_10000367_pt1 | contig 35263 bp, 39 predicted proteins | sample Cruoilmetagenom1_FD_19991 | JGI IMG/M metagenome (IMG submission 19991)
TTAGGCGCCTCACCTGAGCTTTTTAAAGGACTAGGGTTTAATTTCATCCAGCCAAAGAAAGGAGTCATTGATCCTCCTGCTACCGTTCCGGTTGGAAGAGACGGAGTTTTTGAAGGTTACTGTCCTCCATATTATAAGAACATGGATGAGGCTATTGATGCTTTTCATGAACATAAAGATGCTAATTGGGAATCTACTAAACCTTTCCCTTATACAGAAGCTGACAAGCACTTAATGAGGGCTCCTCAACCAACAGAAACTACAAAGCAGATTGTAAAAGATGTTGCCAATTATATTTATGATACATACGGAAGGTTCCCGGCATTTGTTGATCCGATGTATATGCGCTTAGTATTTCAAGCTATGAATATTGATACTGAGTTTTATGATGAGCACTATCCTAAGGGGTCTTACTCAGATGTGCATAAGAAGTCGTTTTTACGTAACACTAAAGAAGCCAAAGGTAAGTCAGGTAAAAAAACAGCTAAGAAAAAAAACGGAAAGTCTAGTGGGAAAAAAGCGGCAAAAGCTTAATTTTTTTCTACGTAAGTGCTTAGTTAATTGATGTTCTATTGATGGAAAAGTGTTTCTTAAATAGTTGTAACTATCATATAACACTTGACAAACATTTAAAAATTATCTAAAGTGGATTTGGGATGGGTATTTTTTAGACTCACTTAATTTGGATGGGGGTCATAGTATGAAGCGATCAGATATTGAAAAAGAATTAGCTGATAAATTTAATTTGCAGCCTTCACAATCAGAACAAATACTCGATACTATAATTGAGCATATGACTGAAGTGCTTGAAAATGATGGTAGGATTGAAATCAGAGGGTTCGGAAGTTTCTTTACTAAAAGCTACGGATCTTATGAAGGCCGTAATCCAAGAACAGGCGATAAAGTTACGGTTTCTTCAAAAAAACTCCCTCATTTTAGACCAAGCCGGGAATTGATTGGCAAGCTCAATGATGAAGAGTAGTCCTGTAGTTTATTTCTTCTAGGCAGATATATCAAACCTTAAATTAGCAATTAGTTTTGTCTCTTTAACCAAAAGTCGAATTGACAATTCTGCCCTTTTCGATAGCCTTCTTTTTGTATGCCGGAACTCAAAATTCTTACTTATCCTGACCCCGTGCTCAGGAAGAAATGTGACCCAGTTGAAGAGATAGACGACGCTCTAATTCAGCTCTTAGATGACATGGTCGACACTATGTATCAGGCACCGGGGATTGGGCTTGCTGCGCCACAGGTAGGTGTTACCAAAAGGGTTATAGTTGCTGATATAAAGCCAAGAGAACGCGCTGAGGAATCTACGGAAGAGCAAGAGATCCTTTTACCCCCTGACAGATCGGAGCTGATCGAACTCATAAATCCTGAAATTGTCTTTTCAGACGGTGAGATAGTTGGAGAAGAGGGCTGTCTTAGTATTCCGGGTTTTGTGAGTGACGTTAAAAGAAAGTATGAAGTTGTTGTGGAAGGCTATAACCGAGACGGGGAGCTTATAGAGATTAAATGTGAAGATCTTCTTGCCCGGGTGTTTCAGCACGAAATTGACCACATAGACGGAATACTCTTTATTGACAGACTAGGACGTCTTAAACGTGAGCTTCTGAAAAAGAAGATTGAAAAAGCTTTGGGGAAAGAGGAGAAACATGCAATGTTATAATGCATAACCGATCTCACTTATCGTTAAACATAAAAAATATGTATCTTAATATAAAAACCGCCAATACATCATTCTAGACAACATCTGTCTTATTCCTTATTATTAACCTCCATGCCGTCACGACTATCTGATGAATTGTCCCCTTTTTATGTTATGGAGGTGTTAGAGCGGGCTAAGGAGATCGAATCTTCTGGGGAGAGTGTCATACATTTTGAAGTCGGAGAGCCTGATTTTCCAACTCCTGATGTTATTGCCAATGAAGCTATAAAGTCTATAAAAGATGGGGATACTAAATACACGCATAGCTTGGGCATACCTGAGCTTCGAGAAGCGGTTTCTGAGAACTACAAAAGCAGCTATGGTGTATACATTGATCCTGAGTTAGTTGTTGTTACTATGGGCAGCTCGCCAGCTCTATATTTGTCAATTATTTCAATAATAGAACCAGGAGACGAAGTCGTAATTACCGATCCGCATTACGCTTGCTATCCACAGATTATTAAAATTGCAGGCGGAGTTCCTAAAACATTTAGGGTTTTTGAAGAAGAAGGATTTCAAATTGATATTGATAGATTAAAGAAAGTTGTTACATCAAAGACAAAAGCCATAATAATTAATTCTCCGGCAAATCCTACGGGAGTTGTTCTAAAACCTGAAGTGATGAAAGAGATTTCTGAGCTTGGAGTAATGGTGATTTCAGATGAAATATATCACGGACTTGTTTATGAGGGAGAAGCCGGAACAATATATGAAGTTACTGATACGGCTTTTGCCGTAAATGGATTTTCAAAATTCTACTCTATGACTGGCTGGAGGCTGGGTTATATAATCGCTCCTGAAGAATTTATTCGACCCATACAAAAACTTCAGCAGAATTTATTTATTTCCCCAAACTCTTTTGTTCAAAGAGCGGGAGTTCAGGCATTAAAAAATGCAAAAGCTGACGCGTTAAAAATGGTTGAGCTTTTTGATGAGAGAAGAAAAACAATGATTGAAGGAATAAAAGAGCTTGGTTTTAATTTAGGAAGTGAACCTAAGGGCGCATTCTACGTGTTTGTTGACGCAAGCAAAATCAATCCTGATTCACATGAGCTTGCTTTTGATATTCTAGATAAGGCACATGTTGCTGTTACACCCGGGATTGATTTCGGAGAAGGCGGAGAGGGATATTTAAGGCTATCTTACGCAACATCTACGTCGAATATCAAAGAAGGGATTCGGCGACTAGGTGATTATATAAAGAACAAAGGCATTACTCTATGACACTACCCTCAATAGCAGAACTAGATATTGCAGACAGAAGAGTCCTAATTAGGGTTGATTTTGATGCGCCTCTTGGTAAAGACGGTGAGGTTTTGAACGAAGCCAAGATTCTAAGCGCAATTCCTACAATAAAATATGCTCTGGGCCAAAAAGCCAAGGTTATAATCGCTTCGGGATTAGGTAATCCAAAAGGCAGGTATAACAAAAAATTTAGCCTCGAGCCTGTAGGGAGAATCCTTTCAGAGATGTTGGATGCTGAGATATTCTTTCCTGATAACTCTATCGGTGAAGCAGTCAAAAAAATTGGGTCTGATATGCAGCCCGGTCAGGTTGCGCTGCTTGAGAATCTGGAATTTCATAAAGCAGAGTTAGAAAACAGTGCCGAATTTGCGAAGAAACTTGCAGACTGCGCTGATATATACGTCAATGAGGCTTTTGCTCTTTCAAGTCAGAGAAGAGCCTCGTTAAATAGTATCTTTGGGTATTTTGACAAACTTTGTGTGGGCTTTCAGTTTAAAAAGGAATTAGAAAACTTAGATCGTATTAGAAACCCGGAAAGACCTTTTACAGCGGTATTCGGCGGTAGCAATGTATTAGAGAAACTTGATATTATGGAAAGCATGTTAGAATACGTTGACATGGTCTTAGTTGGCGGAGTTTTGGCAAACACATTTCTTAGTGTGCTTGGTGGAGAGACTGGTAAATCTAAGATAGATGAGACTGCAATATATAGTGTTAAGAGGTTTATGTCTTCTGCTGAAATTAGAAACATTAGAGTTATTCTTCCAGAAGACATAGTAGCAATTGATGGTGAGTTGAACAATTACTCCAGTTCCTTTATAATTTCTGGCGGCCGTGTTCCGGAGGATATGAGGGTAGTTGATATTGGGCCCGCCGCTCAGGCTGATTTTGCAAAAAGGCTGGCAAAAGCAAAAACGATTTTATGGGCTGGACCTTTAGGTGTTTGTGAAAACGCTGAGTTTAAAAAGGGAACGGAATTTCTAGCAAAAACACTAGCCGAAACCGATACTTTCAATGTAATTGTCGGACAAGATACTATAGAAGCCGCTCTTGAGTCAAATGAAAAGGGGATGAGAAGTTTTATTTCCCAAGGCGGCGAAACAGCGCTCAATTACATCATTGGAAATAGATTGCCGGCTATAGCCGCTATGGAAGAGAGAATTAAATGAGGAAAAACATGATTGCTGGAAATTGGAAAATGAATATGCTCCGTCATGAAGCGCATGAGCTTACTCAAAATATTATTTCTGGTGTAGCTGATGTGAAACATGATTTGGATATTTTGCTTGCCCCACCATTTACCTCACTAGATGTTGTTCGTGGATTAGTAGAGGGTACAAAAGTTAAGCTATCCGCCCAGAATGTATTTTGGGAAGATCGAGGTGCTTTTACAGGTGAGATATCACCTGCCATGTTAATTGATGCCGGATGTGAATGGGCTATTATAGGGCACTCGGAGAGAAGAGGTATTTTGGGAGAGACTGATTCCATAGTAAGAAAAAAGATAAAGGCTTCACTTAATGATGGGCTAAATGTAATAGTTTGTGTTGGAGAGACACTTGAAGAAAGAGAACAGGGAAAGACTATTAAAATTGTTCAGTCGCAGGTGGAAAGTGCTCTTATGGATATAGAGCTAGAAGATTACAGTAAATTTGTCATTGCATACGAGCCAATATGGGCAATTGGGACTGGAAAAAATGCGACACCGGAAGAAGCTGAATACGTACATGCTACAATTCGTGAAATAACAGGTAATATATTCGGTCAAGATTCTGACCTTGTAAGAATTATTTATGGGGGAAGTGTTAAAGTAGATAACATTAAGGAACTATTAGCAATGGACAACATTGACGGCGCGCTTATCGGAGGTGCCGGTCTTAATGCAGAATCATTTGTGAAAATAGTAAAAATTGCAGGAGAGTAGAGAAAAGTGGAACTAATAATTTATTCAATACAAGTTATACATGTATTAGTAAGTATACTTCTTATTCTGGTTGTCCTTCTTCAACCCGGTAAAAGCGGAGACCTGGGTTCGGTCTTTGGCGGGGGAGGATCAAGTGAATCAGTTTTTGGAGCAAGTGGAGCCGTACCTTTTTTGTCAAAGGTAACTAGAGTGCTTGCTGTTTTGTTTTTGCTGAGTTCTCTTACACTCGGGTATTTTGCTGCCCAGAATGTAAGTTCTTCAGTTGTAACTGATGTTCCTGCTACACAGCAGACTACTGATATTGCGCCACCGGGTGAAGTTTCAACACCTGAAACGTCTGAGGAGCAAAGTGCGCCGGCTGAAGTAACACAGGACGGCGGAGAAGCAGCGCCCACACAAAGTGAAGGGCAAATGTCTGCGGAACCAGATGCATCATCAGGCAATGAAGGATCATCTCCTGAAAACACTGAAGGGACTCAATAGTAAACTTGATTTAATCAATCAATTTATTGCACGCATATAACCCATTCAGTATATTAATTTACTATAATGATTTGGAGGTATTAAAGAATGGCATACATAATTGCAGAGCCATGCATAGATGTAAAAGATAAAGCATGCGTTGAAGCGTGCCCTGTAGACTGCATTTACGAGACAGATAACATGTTGGTTATTCACCCTGAAGAGTGTATTGATTGTGGCGCCTGTGTTGATCCTTGTCCGGTTGATGCTATTTTTCATGAAGATGAACTTCCTGAGAAATGGAGTGAATATACTGCTATTAATGCCGACTTCTTTGAAGGAAAAGAGGGACTTGAACCGGCTCGTAAAGACTAACAAATTTGCAAATTAAAGTTATTTAAAGGAGACCAAAGGGGATATGTCCAAAGCATATCCCCTTTTTTATTTTTGATAACGGTTAGAGTTGAGTTGAAATGAAAAAGAAAGGGTCCATAAAGAACAAAGAAACACTTTCAGAGAAAAAAAAGAGGGCTGTTAAAATTCTCTCTATGCTTGAGAGTGAATATCCTGAAGCAAAATGTCATTTAGATTTCGACGGACCTTTTGAACTTCTAATTGGATGTGTTTTGTCAGCCCAATGTACTGACAAGAGAGTAAATGAAGTAACACCGGGATTATTCAAAAAATATCCGACTCCATTTGAATTCTCCAAAGCTGATCAATCAGAACTAGAGCAGGAAATACATTCATGTGGGTTCTTTAGAGCTAAAGCTAAATCAATTTTAAACTGTTCAAAAGCTTTGGTTGAAGAATATAGCGGAGAAGTTCCAAGAACTATGGATGAGCTGACAACGCTAGCAGGTGTGGGTAGAAAAACCGCAAATGTTGTTCTTGGTAATTACTTTGGCATTCCTGGAATAATTGTCGATACTCATATAAAAAGGCTCTCAACCAGACTTGGTTTAACAACTAATTCAGACCCAACGAAAATCGAATACGATCTTAATGAATTAATACCTCAGAAGAAATGGACCATATTTTCAAATTCCCTCGGAGATCATGGTCGTACTGTCTGCCATGCAAGAAAACCTTTGTGCGGAGATTGTATGATTAGTCATCTCTGTCCTTCTGCGGGGTTGGTATAATGCAGCGCTATAATACTTACAGGCCATATATCAAAGAAAAGCTCGGATACAGAGTAAACAAACTCTCAGTTGATATGGGATTTACATGTCCCAACCGTGACGGGAATTTAGCCGTTGGCGGGTGTGTCTATTGCAACAACGATAGCTTTGTTCCTCCCTATGCAAGGGCACGCTTTTCCATGGATCAGCAGATAACAAACGGAATGGAGTATCTCAGAAACCGATTTAAAGCCGAAAAGTTCATTATCTATTTCCAATCCTACACAAACACCTATGATTCAGTTGAAAAGCTAGAACAGATGTACAGGGATGCGTTAGCTTATGATGATGTGATCGGATTAGCAGTAGGCACCAGGTCCGACTGTGTGGACGCAGAAAAATTAGACATGTTTGAAGAGCTGGCAAAAGACTACTATGTGTGTGTTGAATATGGCATAGAGTCGATATATGACAAAACGCTGGACTATATGAACCGTGGGCATGACTATCAGTCAGTATTAGACACTATAGAGATGTCAAAGGGTAGGGGTTTTGAGATAGGCGCACATGTAATAGTGGGGATGCCTACAGAAACGAAGGAAGAGATGCTTAAAATGGCAGATGAAGTTTCCTCATTAGGAATTGATGTGTTCAAAGTCCATAATCTGCATATTGTACGAAACACTCAACTTGCCAGGATGTATAAAGAAAAACCATTTCAACTTTTTACCTTTCAAGAATATGTCACTTTCATCGTTGATTTTCTTGAGAGAATTTCGCCAGATATGATAATTGAAAGACTTTTTACTGATACGCCTCATCAACTGCTAATAGCTCCCGATTGGGGAAAGTCACATCTTCAAATCTTACAAGCCATAGAAGCTGAGCTAGAAAAGAGGGATACTTATCAAGGAAGGCTTTATCAAAAGAGCGCTTAATTCTTTTTCATGTAATTATCACAATCGAATGATATAATATTTCACTATAAATACTAATTTCAATGATGACTACTTATTAAACCGGAGGCAGTAGAAATGAAGAGTTCTAACCCAGCCCTAGGTGGAAAAACTTTTGAACAGTACCAGCCAGGCATACAGTCTGCCGGTGCTATGACAATTAACGGCACTATTAATAAAACTCTAATACTCCTAGCGCTAGTTGTTATTCCGGCTGTTTATGTATGGGATATGTTTTATCAGAGCGGTATTGATACTGAAGGTGGGTTACAAAATGCTAGTTTGATGTATTGGCTATACGGCGGGCTTTTCGGGGGATTAATATTTGCTTTCATTACTATATTTAAGAAAACCTGGGCACCATTTACTGCCCCTATTTATGCCGTTCTAGAAGGTTTGTTCATAGGCGGGATTTCTGCAATCTTTGAAGTACAGTTTTCTGGAATTGTGTTTCAAGCCGTAGCACTTACCTTCGGCACCTTGTTTGCAATGCTAGTTACATATCGATTGGGTCTTATTAAGGTTACAGAAAAGTTTAAGATGGGAGTTGTTGCTGCGACAGGAGCTATTTTTGTAGTTTATTTGCTGTCATTTGTACTCAGTATGTTTAGTGTAAATGTTCCTTTTATACATTCGGGCGGTACAATTGGAATACTTTTCAGTCTTTTTGTTATAGTTATAGCAGCGCTGAACCTTGTTTTAGATTTTGACTTTATTGAAAAGGGTGTTGAGCATGGTGCACCAAAGTACATGGAATGGTACGGCGGATTCGGGCTTATCATAACTCTGGTTTGGCTATATATTGAGTTCTTAAGACTTCTTTCAAAGCTAAGACAATAAATCAGATTTAGAATATGTTTAGATCATTAGCGATATCTAAGAATTATTAAAGGAGAAGGAAATGTTTAACCGTATAAGCAGAGTTTTCTTAGGATTCAGTGTTCTTGTCATCATATTGTCAGTTGGTGTAAAAGCGGGTTTTGCTCAGCCGAACCCAACTCCAGATGCTCTTGCGAAGACAATGGTAAGTAGTATTAATGCGAGAAATCAACAAAGCGTACAGGCATTGATTCACCCACAGGCAGTTTCTTACTTGAGAGTGACTGATCCTGCTATGCTGAACAATATTACAGCCTCTCTTATGGGACTTGAAATTCCACCGGATTACAAAATGGGAGTGATTAGTCTGGATGATATAGTGAAGGGCGGTAGCGGAATGGCTCAATATGATAAAGCTACACAGGTTCTTACTCTGATGGGAGCGCCTGCCTATTATAAGATTCCACCAAGCCACTTAATGGTTCTTGTTGTTGAAAAACAAAAAACTGTTGAAGTTGATGGAAAAAAAGAAAACAAGATTGTTAAAGTTCCCCTTACTCCGACTCCACTTCCCATAGGTCAGTATCAAGGTAATTGGTATATCGTTATCGCTGTAGGTAAGAAATAGATAGTAGAAAGTTCTTCCAATTAACTAATTTTTAGGACATCTTATGAGTATCCCTGAAGTCCAATATCCAGTGATTTTATTTGACGGAGTTTGCAACTTATGCAACGGCTCTGTTGAGTTTATTATCAATAGAGACCGCATAGATGAGTTCAGGTTTGCTTCCCTTCAATCAGATACAGCAAAACATCTTATCTCAAAATTGGATATTCCAAATGATACAATGGATTCGATTATTCTTGTCGAGAATAATAAGCAATATTTCAAATCATCTGCAGTGCTCCATATTTGCAGAAAATTAGGTGGACTTTGGTCACTGCTATACATTTTCATTCTAGTTCCAGTTTCAATCAGAGACTATTTTTATGATATAGTAGCTAGAAATAGATATAGGTGGTTTGGAAAAAGAGAAAACTGCATGGTTCCAAGCAAAGAACTTGAAAGTAGGTTTTTGAATTAATATTAACAAGAGATGAAAACAAAACTGGAATTTAAAATCGCAAGTGAAGACTGGGAGTTTGAGCAAATAAATGAGCTTAACTACAAGACATTTGTAGAAGAGATCCCGCAGCATGATAGAAATAATGATAGATCACTATTAGATAAGTTCCACACTGAAAACACCTATATTATATGCACTCGAGGCAATAAGTTATTAGGTATGATGGCTGTAAGGGATAAACGCCCCTTTTCCCTGGATTCTAAACTCAATGATCTCAACTCTTATTTGCCTGATCACAGTTTTGCCTGTGAATTTCGCTTGCTATCAATTGATCAGGGAGTTCGTAACCTAAGAATTATTCAGGGTTTGTTGGTAATATTAGCGAGATTGGCAGACGAAAAGGGGTATGATATTGCTCTTATTTCAGCCAATGTTAATCGGATCAGGTTCTATAAACAGTTTGGATTTAAACCTTTTGGTCCAGAAGTGGGGACACAAAGAGCACTTTACCAGCCTATGTATTTAACTTTGGAATCATCCAGGGAGTTTAGAAAAAAATCAAAGATATTATCTCGATTGCCTAGTAACTTTTCTATTCAAAATAATGAACCTGTAAATCTCTTACCTGGTCCTGTAGATGTGAGTGATGAAGTTAAAAGCGCAATGAACAGACCTGCTGTATCCCACCGCTCAGAAGAGTTCAAAAGAGACTTTAAGATTGTACAATCTCAACTTTGTGAATTAACAAGCTCAAAACGAGTTGAAATACTAATGGGATCGGGATCACTTGCGAACGATACTGTGGCGGCTCAATTATCCCAAGAAACAGGTAAGGGGCTGATTCTCTCAAATGGAGAATTCGGCGAAAGACTTATTGACCACGCAAACAGGGTCGGGCTTAACTTTGAATTGCTAAAACTTCCGTGGGGTGAGGTCTTTGATTATAAGCAAATAGAAAACCTTCTGGAACATAATTCTGATACTAAATGGCTCTGGGTAGTTCATTCAGAAACTTCAACCGGAGTTTTGAATGACTTGGACAGATTAAAAAAGATATGTTTAAAAAGAAATGTACGGATATGTGTTGATTGTGTTAGTTCTCTTGGAACCGTGCCTATTGATTTTAATAGAGTTTATCTTGGATCTGGAGTTAGCGGCAAGGGGCTCGCATCATATCCCGGGCTATCATTTGTTTTTTATAACCATGAAATAATGCCTTCAAACTCGATACCAAGATATCTTGATATAGGTTTTTATAATCAATCAGAAGGAATTCCTTTTACTATATCCTCTAATCTTATCTATGCATTAGGTGAAGCACTTAAGGCTTGCGGTAATGCGGATAGATATCAAGAAATCATAGAGATTACGGATTGGGTAAGAGATAAAATACAAGATATTGGTTTTGAGATTATTGCGAGTAAGAAAGATGCCAGCCCTGGACTGCTGACTATATCGCTGCCGGATTGGCTTAGTTCAAAGGAACTAGGACAGAAATTGCAGGATAAAGGCTTTCTTCTTCACTGGAGGAGCAGGTATCTGCTTGAGAGAAATTGGATTCAAATTGCACTAATGGGCAGATATTCCAAAGATCAAATAACCCCACTATTTAGATATCTATCTGATAATGAGAATCCAATCCGAAGAGCTCTATAAGAAATAAATCTTATGAGTCTTTGACGAAATGATCTGAAAGATTTATTATTTTTAAATCAAGAAATCCCTAGGAGGTTAAAAGATGGCTAGTTTAATAGATCGTATGGTAAGAGCTTCAAAACTCGATATTAATCTATATGAAGAGGTGGAAGCTGATAAGAGTTCTATGGGGCAGGCCATTACAGTCGTTGTTCTTTCAAGTGTGGCTAGTGGAATAGGAACTATTGGAATTTTGGGTATTCAAGGTCTTGTTATTGGTACAATTTCCGCTCTAATAGGTTGGCTTGTTTGGGCTTATTTAACTTACTTAATTGGAACTAAACTTCTGCCTGAACCTCAAACAAAAGCGGACGTAGGAGAACTTCTTCGTACTATTGGATTCTCTAGTGCTCCGGGAGTACTTAGGATTTTCGGGTTCATACCTCTGATAGGTGCAATAGTAACTTTTGTTGCAGGTATTTGGATGCTCGTTGCAATGATAATTGCTGTACGTCAGGCACTCGATTATAAAAGTACTTGGAGGGCAATTGGTGTATGTGTAATTGGCTTTGTTGTATACCTAGTAATAATAGCTGTAATATTTTCAGTATTAGGACTTCCTGCCGGATTCTCGGGCTAAAATTTGTATGTTCTTGGATCGGGTCTTTCTATAAATATTTATGTAGTATTCATATTTTTGACTAATATGTCTGAGCCGATTATGTTCTTTCTAGCATCATAATTAGGAAATAGGAGAATCAAACCATAGTGTTCATTTCCCGAATAATCAGAGCTTTATTGTTGGACATTAATCTGTATGAAGAGGTTGAGAATGACAAGAGCTCTATCTGGCAATCCATGGGTGTGGTTTTTCTTGCTAGTCTGGCCGCCGGTATTTATACATATGAATTAGGTGGGCTGAGCGGTTTATTTATAGGAACCATCCTTTCATTTGGAGGATGGATCGTGATGTCTTTTATCATTTATCTTGTTGGGACTAAACTCTTCCCAAGTACGGAGACTAAAACTGATATTGGGGAAATTCTAAGAGTGCTTGGATTCGCAGCATCCCCCGGCATTTTTTTTTTAGTAGCACTGATTCCCGTAATAAGTAGCTTTGTATGGGTTATTATACTTGTTATATGGGTCTGGAGACTGGTGGCAATGATAATTGCTGTAAGACAGGCCTTGGATTTCAAAAACACCTGGAGTGCAATCTGGGTTTGCGTGATAGGTCTAATCGCCTATTTGCTGGTATACATCATCCTTCTGTTTGCCTACGGACTGCCTAAACCTATCTGGTCTTAATTTTGAACAATTACAAGATTATATGCAGGGTATAATTACAAACCAAGTCGGAGAATTAACCCCTGGCTTTGGTAGCTTTCTTAGCTTCGTCTTTAAGGATTTTGTAATCGATGCTATCTATGAGTGCTTTCCAACTGGCTTCAACGATGTTCTCCGAAACTCCAACTGTGCTCCAGTCGCTCTCTGCATCTCCTGACTCAATAAGCACTCTTACCACAGCGTCTGTGCCTTGTTTTGCAGACAACACTCTGACCCTATAGTCTTTGAGTCTTACCTCTTTTAGACTTGGATAGAACCTTTCAAGAGCTTTTCTCAGCGCTTGATCCATAGCATTGACGGGGCCGTTACCGCTAGCTACCATATGCTCTGTTACTCCGTCTACCTCAACTACAATTGTAGCTTCTGTACTAGGATCTTCATCATTCGAGCGTTTTTCGGTAATAGTTCTTGCACTTTGTAGATGAAAAGGCTTTCTGTATTCTCCGATGGCTTTTCTTACCAGGAGTTCAAATGAAGCATCGGCTCCTTCAAATTCGTATCCTTCATTTTCAAGTTTCTTAAGCTCATTTAATATTGCAATGACACGCTCGTCTTTGGGGTCAAGATCTACCCCAAGCTCTTTTGCTTTGTAGAGTATATTGCTTCGACCTGATAGATCCGATATTAGAATACGTCTTCTGTTGCCGACTACATCGGGTTCCACATGTTCATAAGTCAGTGGGTTTTTCATTACTGCACTTACATGAATTCCACCTTTATGGGCAAAAGCGCTTTCACCAACGAATGCGTCGTGCTTTATTGGAGGCAGGTTAGTTAATTCATGTATGAAATGTGAAACGTCATAAAGATTTTTAAGTTCTTCATTTTCTAAACATTCCACATCCATTTTGAGTTTCAGATTTGGTATGATCGAACAAAGGTTAGCATTACCACATCTTTCTCCATATCCATTCATGGTTCCTTGTATTTGAGCCACGCCGCCCCTGACAGCATATAAAGTGTTTGCAACCCCAAGTTCTCCATCATTGTGAGTATGAATGCCCAGGCTTGGGTTATCTAATTGAGAATTGACATTGCTTACTATAGATTCTATATCCCAAGGCATTGTCCCGCCGTTAGTGTCACAAAGGACTATAACGTCGGCTCCGGCATCCTTAGCAGCCTTAATTGCCTGTATTGTGTATTCAGGGTTATTTTTGTAGCCATCAAAGAAATGCTCAGCATCAAAAAATACTTCGTCTACATTTTTCTTTAGATAAGTGACAGAATCGTGGATTACCTCTAAATTAGCCTCAAGAGATATTTTTAGTGCCTCAGTTACATGGAAATCCCAACTCTTGCCGACTATTGTTACAGCNGGTGTTTCCGCCTGTAGTAGGGCTTGAATGCTACTGTCTTCTTCACAAGTAACCTTTGCTCTTCTNGTACTACCGAAAGCAGCAATTTTTGCTTTCCTAAGCCTTAATCTTTTAGCTTCTTCAAAGAAGCCCTCGTCTCTTTCGTTGGAACCCGGCCATCCACCCTCAATGTAGTGCACGCCAAGTTCATCTAATTTTTGAGCGATACGGAGTTTGTCATGAATAGAGAAAGAAATGCTTTCTCCCTGAGTCCCGTCTCTTAGAGTTACATCATATATCTTTACCGTACTATCGCTCATTTTTCCTCTCCTAATTCAAATGCATCGTGGAGCGTCCTAATGGCTAGCTCCGTATATTTCTCTTCTATTACACAGGAAATCTTTATTTCCGATGTACTAATCATCATAATATTTATTCCCTCTTTTGCAAGAGCCTTAAACATTGTTGTAGCCACCCCTGAATGTGTTTTCATGCCAACTCCGACCAAAGATACCTTGGTTATCTTGTCATCTGAAAGTATATATCTCTTGCACCAAGATTTTTTGCAGTCTCTTCCATAATAATAATAGATTTTTTGAAATCCGTCCTGGGCACAGTGAAGGTCATATCAGTATGCCCTTCTATGCTTACGTTTTGGACTATCATATCAACAACGATACCGTTATCACCAAGAGGGGTAAATATTTTAGCAGCAACCCCGGGGCTGTCAGGAATTCCAGTGATGGTAATCTTTGCCTGATTTTTATCAAATGAAATACCGGATATAAGTATATTTTCTAAATTGGACATTTCTTCAGTCTCCTCTACAACCCATGTTCCTTCAGTATCTGGATCAGAAGTGGGTCTTACGTGAAGTGGTACCCCAAATTTTTTTGCGAATTCAACAGCTCGCGCCTGAAGCACTTTTGATCCAAGGCTAGCCATTTCAAGCATTTCTTCATAAGAGATTTTGTCGAGTTTTCTAGCTTTTGGAACCATTGCCGGATCTGTGGTATATATGCCGTCCACATCGTCTTTGTAGAGCTCGCAGGAGTCGGCATCTAAAGCCGCTGCAAGTGCAACTGCGCTTAGGTCAGATCCACCTCTTCCAAGAGTTGTAACATTTCCATTGTCATCAACACCCTGAAACCCCGCAACTACAATTATATGACCATGAGCTAGTGAATCTTTTATTCTCTCTGCATCAATTCTCACAATCTTGGCCTTAGAGTGGGCATTATCGGTAACAATGCGCACTTGGTGACCTTGAAACGATAGCGCTTCATGACCCAAGGACTTGATTGTCATTGAAAGTAATCCCGAAGATACCTGCTCACCGCTAGATGTAATTACATCCAGCTCTCTTTCATCAGGGGGGTCCATGACTTGAAGGCACAGTTTTACCAACCTGTCAGTCTCGCCTGCCATTGCAGAGACTACTACAAGAACGTCGTTCCCTTTCATTTTTGTATTTACGACATGCATGGCTACCGACCTTATTTTTTCAAGGTTGGAAACGCTTGTTCCGCCGTATTTTTGAACGATAAGACCCATTTTGTTACACCTTCGATCCTAATATCTCTCTGTTTTTCTGAATCCTCACTTTCTGACTCAGGTATTTTAATCTCAATATTTATTGTGTCTTCAGGGAATATATTCTTAATCCTGTCAGCCCATTCTACAGCGGCAACTCCGTCGCCAAAGAAATATTCATCATAGCCTATTCCCAACAATTCTTCTTCATCTGACAACCTATAAAGATCAAAGTGATAAAGAGGTAATCGACCTTCATAGCTGTTCATTATTACAAACGTGGGGCTATTGGGCTCTTCTTCAATACCTAGCCCCTTAGCAATCCCTTTAACAAGCACTGTTTTGCCTGCTCCAAGATCACCCACAAGGGCAATAATACTACCGGGATTTAGAGATTTTCCAATAATCTCACCAAGTTTGAGGGTCTCATCAGTATTGTTTAGTTGTAATTCTATAGTTTCTCTTTCTACCATTTTTGTTTGTTAAAGTTTTGGATTTATACTAGCGGATTTTGGTAATGAAGTTGTCATCCATTTTGGGGATTTTTCTAATAGCATTAGGCAATTTATTAGCGACATCGCTTGCTATTATCCCAGCCTCACCGCTTTGTTCGGCAGCAAGGTCTCCAGCAAGACCATGAGCAAAGACGCCAAGTTTGCATGCATCAGCAGGTTCTATACGTTGTGCCAATAATCCGCCAATAATTCCAGTGAGGATGTCTCCCATTCCACCTGAAGCCATTCCCGCATTGCCCGTTGTATTTATGAAGATTTCGCCTTGAGGTGTAGAGATAACCGACCGGGCTCCTTTTAAGACTAAATAAACGTTATATTTTGTTGAAAAATCTAGAGCCACCCCGATTCTATTGGCTTGCACCTCTTCCGTAGAAATTCCCGCTAATCTAGACATCTCACCAGGGTGGGGCGTCAGAACAATCGGAGCTTTAGCTTCGTTTAAGATTTTTGGATTATCCCCTACCAGAGTTAAGGCGTCAGCATCTATAACCATTGGCAATTCTGAGTCTCTAATTATCTCATATACAAATTCACGAGTCTCATTAGTTGTGGATATGCCAGGACCGATTGCAATAGCTGTTTTTTTATCTTCTGCAATTTCCATTGCTCTATCTAGCGAAACAAGTCCAAAGGTCTCAAGATCGGTTTCAGGCAATGGTTCAGTCATAGCTTCTGTGGTTTTCTGCTCCATAATTAGGTTTAAGCTTTTTGGAATTCCAACAGTAACCAATCCAGTTCCTGATCTCTGAGCACCTAATGCTGATAGGGCAGCAGCGCCTGATTTGCCCGGTGACCCAGCCAATATAAAAAGGTGTCCATAAATACCTTTGTGGGTGTCTTCGTATCTGGGCTCTATGATATCAACTACTGATTCACTTGAAAGAAGCTCATAGGGGATATCATTCTCAAGAAAATCAGGAGTTGTAATATCCGCTACATATATTTCTCCAGCAAATTCTACACCCGGATAAATAGATATGCCTAACTTTGGAAGAACAAAAGTAACAGTAATGTCTGCTAGAATAGCTGTACCTAAAGGGTAACCGCTATTAGAATCAAGCCCAGAGGGTATGTCTACAGCAATTGTAGGTACGCCCTGAATATTAATAAACTCAATTACTTTTTTATAAAAACCAGTCACTTCGCGGTCAAGCCCAGTGCCGAATAATGCGTCAACAATAACATCCGCCTGTTTGTATTTTCTAAGATTATCTTTGAGTTCAATAATATTTCCGCCTATTTTCACAAGCGCTTTATAGTTGGTAAGAGCGTCCCCTTTGTATTTCTTTGGATCAGAGACTACGTAGGTGTCAACATCCAAGCCCTCCGATATTAAATGCCGGGCTACTACAAACCCGTCCCCGCCGTTATTCCCGCCACCTGCGAATATGGCGACTTTGTCGGCGTAATTAAAGTTGTCCAATAATACGTCGGCTACAGCCCGTCCAGCGTTCTCCATTAGTACAAGACCGGGAATGCCGTATTTCTTTATAGTAAGTCTGTCTATCTCTCTTACAATTTCTCTGGTTGCTATTTTCATGACCTTCTATANAAAATAACAAATTATCNGATGGTTGTATAGGGACTGAGTGGAACTATGTCTAAAAAGATCTTGAAATTNAGTGATCACTTGAGCTTTTGTTATAGGACAAGANTAGTAAACAAATATTTCTTCTATTACATGNCCATCTATATTTTGAGGTTGTTTTATACCCAGGGCCTTTAGGANAGTAGGTGCAGTATCGTAAATGTTTACTTGCTCTTGTATTACATAATTTCGTTTCACTTTTTTCCCAACTGCAAGCCATGGGATGGTTGTTACGTAAGGATGGTCCCCTTTGTGGGTATCGCCTTTACCGCCGTGATCAGCTGTAATAACTAGAAATGTCTTTTCATAAATGCTAGCCTGTTTAAGTGAATAGACTATTTTGCCAAGTTCAATATCAACTCTGTTAATCGAGTTTAAATATTCTTCTGACATCCAGCCTTCTTTGTGTCCAGGTATATCCGGTTCCGGAAAGTGTATAAGTGTAACTTCGGGCATCTTCTCTTCCATATATGAAATAAAACTTTCAGAAATTTCCTCAACACTTGTTGAGCCATATTCTATGACTTCTAATTTGTCAATGCTTCCAGGAACAGCTATAAAGTTGAGCTTGTCTTTACCGACAAACATTGCGGTACTAAAACCCTCTCTCTTGGCTATTGTAAATATTGTCTCAAACTCTGTATAGCCCATCCCCTCTATCCATTCATTAATAATGGTAAGGTGTTTTTTGGGGACAAGACCTGTTACGAGTGATGTGTGGGATGGCAGAGTTTTGGGTGGATCCACTGTCTTTGCAGTTGGACTGTAAGAGCCTTTTTTGATTAACGCTTTAAGGTTAGGTGCATCAGCTCTTAAAATTGCGTCTGGTCTAAGGCCGTCAATTGTGATAACCAGCACGTACTCTGCGCTCTTGTTCCCAGGAGCTTTGATTGAAGTTAGAAATACCGGAGTAAAAAGTATGACTAATACTAAGACTATATTTCGCACTACTTAATAATACCCTAATCTATGTTTAGAAGAATTACTTTGCCATACCTGCATATGCGACAGGACGCGTATCTCCAAAGGCATTAATAAGAGTATCCATGAATTCTTGTGTATGGTCTTCACAGAAATGATAAATGAGTGTCTCTCGTCCACCTCTGCTAGAAACTGAAACCTGCTCATAATGTCTACTGCAGAGGTCTTTTTTGCAGAGGGCACATGGCTTGATTCCCTGCCGTTCCCCTTCGCTGTCACATCTTGTGCCGTCCTCGTGTTCATAATCGCATTGGTACATTTCAACTGTTATTGTCTTTTTGGACATGCATATTCTCCTTATTCATAGAGCGTATTTTTATATATAGCTGCCGTTATTTGATTACAAGCATTTTAATTCTCGTAGCCATTTGAGGCAACACTTTATCAATTAAACTAAATCCTAGGGAATAAGTCAATATAGTTTTTAGTAGATCCGGGTTATTGATCAGATCGTTAGTTCATGATAAACCCATATCCAGACCCAGGTATTGGTCTGGTATCGCCAAATTTGTCCACGAGAGTTTTTAGAAATTCATCATTATGGCGCGGGCAGAAATAGTATGTAAAGTGGTCTCTTGTTGACTGGATGGTAACAGTAGTTAAATCGTAATGTGCGATGCAGAGGTCTTTATTGCATATACTGCAGACTTTTATTGCCAGATCATCTCCCTCACTAGCGCAGCGCTCGCCATTTTCGTCTTCGTGATCACACTGGAGTATTTCAAGCTCTATCTCTCTTTTTGACATATCTTTCTATTAAACTAAATCCTTGAATATAAGTCAATCTCAAAAGGTCTGGAATTTGTTAAGTTTGTTCAACACGTATTTATATGAGATATGTGCCGTCGCCTACGTTGGGTAAGTTTAACCCCTCACCGTATCGTTCTACTACTGTATCTTTGAATAGATCAGAATGTTCACTGCAGAAGTAGTAGAGGAACCGCAGTCGATGTCCATGAAATAAGCGCTCACTGGATCCACCGGCTTGCAAGAATACAACTGTAGTAATTTGGCAATGTGACTTGCAGAGATCCATATGACAAATGTGACAGTTTTTAATTACGTCTTCAGTGCCGTCATTTGTACAACACTCACTATTCTCGTCAACGTGGTCACACTGTAGCATTTCTATTTCTATTGTTTTCTTTGACAATTTATACCTTTGATCTTAAGATTTTAATTTCTGTCCTTTATTTAACTAAATTCACGAATATAAGTCAATATTGTTTTATGCAGATTGTTAACATTCTCTCTGTTTCAACATAAAACTTAAATAAACTAGTTTCGCAATTAAAAAAATTGTTGACCTTCGAAAGTCATTGTGCTAATATTAAACAAGATGCTGGGAATTAGTGCATATGACGATTTGTTAGAAATAGCTATTTTTGATTTTAGAAATATTTTTATCCTAAAACACACTGGCTAAAATAATAGTGTTAGTAGTAAGTGCTTATTGCAATTTAATGAAGTGGTCAAGGAAATAGTATTAACAATTAGATTTATTGGGGTTGCCCATCCCATATTTTATAGAATAGTTTATAATTTGTCCCACTTCTAACTTGATAAACTGCTTGTAGTAATGTATAAAATACCCTAATGATTTCACCTCAAGAAAGCTTAAAAGGCGCAATTAAATTTTTTCACACAAAAGCCAAAGGTACCCCAACACTCCTAAATTTAGAGATTACAAAACTTTGTAATGCTAAATGCGACTTTTGTGATTACTGGCAAACTAGGCATGAAGAACGTTTATATGATTACCGTCCTGTGATTAAAAAAATTGATCCTCTCGTAGTAGTTGTTACTGGAGGGGAGCCTATGCTTCGCAAGGATCTGCCCGATATTATAAGGCAGATTAAAGAGTGTTCATACTTCATTTTCACCTCAATGGTTACTAAAGGTGATCTGCTAACAGTCGATAAAGCTCAGGAGCTTTTTGACGCGGGTATAAATCAAATTGCTGTTTCATTAGATTTCCCCAATGAACAACATGACGTCTACAGAGGTGTTCCAGGTTTATGGGATAAGCTGTCTAAGTTAATGCCTGAGCTGGGGAAGAGGTTCCCTGATCAAAAGATCACAATGAACACTATCATTATGGAAGATAACCTGGAGCAAGTCCCGGAGCTTGCGCGTAAAGCGCATGAATGGGGAGTAGGTATTTCCTTCAGCTCGTATTGTGTTATGAAAACTAATAATGAAGAGCATTTTGTTCCACAGGAAGAAATACAAAAGGTTCAAAATTTAGTAGATGAACTCATTCGCATGAGAAGGGAGTATAAAGGAACAATACTTTCAACTGAATATTATTTAAATGAAATACCCCGGTATTTTGAATCAGGTGGGATTCCAGGATGCACTGCTGGGATTAGCCATATACAGGTTACTCCGAGCGGTCATTTAAAACGCTGCTCTGAGATGCCGGTCACAGCTCATTATTCTGAATATCATCCTAAACTCTACGGAGAGACCAAATGCACTGAGTGCTGGTATAGCTGCAGAGGAGAAACTCAAACTTCTGCCAGTATTAAACGCGCACTTGAGTATATGGGTGTTTGGGTTTAATTCTTTCCTTAGGAAATAACAACTTCTAAAGTTCTACTATGATCTAAAAGTGAAAACTATTTAACACGCCAGATTGTGCCGTCGGCTTTATCTTCTAGCACTATTCCTTTCTCGTCAAGCTCGTCTCTAATTTCATCAGCACGAGCCCAGTTCTTCTCTTTTCGGGCTGCGATTCTTTCTTCTATAAGCTGTTCGATGTTTTCTTCTGTAATTTCCGTAGAAGCTTTTTCAAGCTTATGAGACTGCAAGTATTCATTTGGATCATATTCTAAAATACCAAGTGTCTGTCCAAACTGATTAATCTCTTCAAGAGCAGTTTTTAATGTTGGTGTCCATCCGTTAGAATCAATCGATCTGTTAATAGCTCTAGTTAATTCAAATAAATTTCCAAGCGCTTCAGCCGTGTTAAAGTCGTCACACATGGCACTTACCCAGCTCTCTTTAAAAGCCCCAATACTAGCCTCTAATTCTTTATCTGCCTCGTTTTCAGTTTCTGTTAAATCACTGGCTCGTTTTAAGGTCATATAAAGCCTTTCAAGTGCAGCCTCAGCTTCGTTCATTGTCGTATCTGAAAAATCAGCCGGATTAAGATATTGATGGGACAGGAAAAAGAGCCTTATTGCTTCTTTGCTCCACATCGAAACAGCTTCATGTACATTTAAAATGTTTCCGATAGATTTGGACATCTTTTCGCGGTTAATTTGAATTAGTCCGTTATGAACCCAATACTTTGCAAACGGTTTGCCAGTAGCCGCTTCAGACTGAGCTATCTCATTTTCGTGATGTGGAAATATCAAATCTTTTCCGCCCCCATGTATATCAAAACTGTCACCTAAGTATTTCGTGCTCATTAGTGAACACTCAATGTGCCATCCAGGGCGACCGTTGCCCCATGGGCTTTCCCAAAAAGGCTCGCCGGGTTTGGCAGCTTTCCAGAGTGCAAAGTCTAGTGGGTCTTCTTTCTTTTCATTTATATCGATCCTGGTCCCAGCCATCATATCATCNGGGTCTCTTTTGGAGAGTTTCCCGTAGCCGTTAAATTTCTTAACAGAGAAAAATACATCACCTTCTGACTGGTAAGCATGCCCGTTATCAATAATCTTCTGGATCATCTCGATTATCTCAGGGACGTGCTCGGTAACTTTGGGTTGAATAGTAGGAGCTTTAACTCCAATAGATGCCATATCTTCTTGATATTCCTGAATATATTTCTCTGAGATTTCGTTAGCAGGAATCCCCGTCTCATTGGATTTGGCTATGATTTTGTCATCAATGTCTGTGAAGTTTCTTACATATGTAACTTCATATCCTAAATGTGTCAGGAATCTTTCAATTACATCAAACGTAACTGCAGCTCGAGCATGCCCTAAGTGAGCCGAAGAATAAACCGTAGGTCCGCAGACATACATCTTTATTTTGTTTTCTAAATATGGGACTAACTCCTCTTTTTTTTGAGTTAGTGTGTTGTAAAGAGTTACTTTTTTACTCATATGATTTCCTGATTAGATTAGGTCTTCGCCGCCGTCTACCTTAATAACATTTCCGGTAAGAAAATGTGTTCCCGGTCCGCTTAAAGCAGCTATTGCTTCTGCTACATCTTGGGTTGTGGTAAGCCTGTTGGCGGGGTTTACTGCAATGGCGTGTTTAACTATTTCTTCATTTCCCGGGATTTTTTCAAGTGCCGGTGTTAAAGTGACTCCGGCTTGAATTGCATTAGCTGTTATCCCTTTTGGTGAGAGCTCATAGGCTAGCTGACGTATATGTGATTCGAGTGCTGCCTTTGAGGCAGATACAGCGCCGTATGTCGGCCAGATTCTATGTCCGCCTGCGCTAGTCATAGCAAAAATTCTGCCGCCTTCACCCATTAAACCTCTTGCTACAACTTCTTGAGTCCAATAAACAAGGCTATGGGCCATTACGTCCAAAGTCATATCAAAGTTCTTGCTATTCAAGCGTGATCTCTCGTCTTTTGAGATATAAGGCTTAAGAGTTCCAAAGGCTAGTGAGTGAATAAGTATTTTCAAACTTCCTGGATTTCCATTTTGATCTAGTACCTGCTCCATCTCAACAAGAACTTCATTGCGCTTATCGGGATCTGATGCGTTAACATTAAAGAAGTAGGTTTGTCTACCTTTTGCTTTGATTTGCTCCTGTATCTCTTCGACATGGGGCATTGTGCCTTTTCTATCTAAATGCACGCCAAAAATGTTCATCCCCTGGTTTGCCAATTCTAATGCTGCGGCTTCTCCAAAACCGCTTGAGGCGCCTAGTATTAATGCCCATTTGTTATCTAATCCGTTTGCCATAATTAATGTACTCCTGTAAATGGTTAATAAATGCAGTACAGATTCTACGTGTTGTGCATAGAATTTCAAGCCAACCTATTATGATTAATGATTAGAATCAGTCGTTTGCATGGTAGTTTCTTGACAGCTTCGATCAATGATGCAAACTCCTTTTTAAATGAATCTTAAAAAGTTTGTTGCGAAAATTATAGCGACTTTTTTCTATGTAGGATTAATACCCATAGGGCCGGGAACATTTGGCACACTCGCGGCAATTCCGCTTTTCTATGCACTTACGTTTACTCCACTATACTTATATTTGGCAATTACAGTTGTAATAATCTTAATATCAGTCTGGGCATCGACTATTGCTGAGGAGATTTATGGCAAACATGATCCTCAGCAGGTTGTAGCGGATGAAGTCTGCGGACTGCTTGTTACCATGATATTAGTGCCGCCAACTATTACTAATATCTTCTTTGGTTTTTTACTATTCAGGATATTTGACATAACTAAGCCCTATCCGGTAAGGAAATTCGAGAAGTTGCCGGGCGGTTGGGGGATAGTAATAGATGATGTAGCTGCAGGAGTGTATGCCTGTATAACCCTGCATATTCTAGGAAGATGGGTATTCTGGACATAATATGAAAATAGAAATCCTTACAACAGGCGATGAACTTATGAGTGGGCTCACCCGCGATGGCAATTTCCAGTGGGCTGGTGAGATGTTAACTGCGCTTGGGTTTGATGTTGCCTATCATACAACCGTGGGCGATGACATGATCACACTTAAATCTGTCTTTAACACCGCAAAAAATAGAGCTGATGCCGTAATAGTAACAGGAGGGCTTGGACCCACACCTGATGACCTTACAATTGAAGCGGTCTCTAATTTTCTTGATGTCGGAGTTGAGCTGAACCAGCCTGCGCTGGATATGATGACTGAGAGATTTAGGAAAATAGGAAGAACTGTAAGCGAAACAAATATGAAACAGGTTTATCTGCCTAAAGGATCAACTGTTTTACTAAACAAATGGGGAACAGCTCCGGGGTTTAGCTATGAGGTTGAGGATACAGTCTTCTTCTTTCTCCCAGGGGTGCCTAAAGAATTCAGGGCAATGATGGCTGAGTATGTACTTCCTGAACTTAAGAAAAGAAATCCCCAAATGAAAAAATCGTGTATGAGACTTGTAAAGACCTTTGGACTTCCTGAATCTGAAGTTGCTCAGAAACTGGAAGGAGTTGAGAGGGAAGGAGTTAAACTAGGATACAGAGCCCATTTCAGAGAGATTCATTTGAGGGTATCTTCTTTTGGAGACACAACTTCTGAGGCTCAAAAATTAATGGATGAGTTTTTAGATGAGATTTCTTCCAAATTGGGACACCATATTTTTACAACTACTGGGGAGATGCTGGAAGGAGTGGTTTGTAATATGCTCAAAGAAAGAAACATAACTCTTTCAACTGCTGAGTCCTGCACGGGAGGTCTTCTCTCGCACAGAATTACAAATATTCCAGGGAGCTCGGAATATTTTCTTGAAGGTGTGATTTCATATAGCAATGAAGCCAAATCCAAAATTCTTGGAGTTCCAATGGCTCTTATTGATTCTTATGGCGCTGTTAGTGCTCAGGTTGTAGAGGTTATGGCAAAGGGTGTAAAGGAATTGGCTGGTTCTGACATAGGTATAGGGATTTCAGGTATTGCCGGTCCAGGAGGAGGTACCCCTGAAAAACCAGTTGGGACTGTGTATATTGGTTGGTATAGTGAGACAAAAGGTGCCATTTCACATAAATTTCACTTCCATGGGACAAGAGAAGAGATCAAACTAGTAACAGTTTTAAACGCACTTGACATGATTAGGCAAACTTTATTAAATAATGTATAATCTGGAGGTATTATGGCTAAAGAATCAACTACTAACACTGCATTAGAAAACGAAAAATCCGGAGAAAAAGAAAAAACAATAGACCTCGCGATCTCGTCAATAGAGAAGCAGTTTGGAAAAGGGTCTATAATGAGGCTTGGTTCGGATTCTCCTATCCCTCAGCTTGAAGTTATCTCTTCAGGCTCAATTGGTCTTGATGCCGCACTCGGTGTAGGAGGTTTTCCAAAGGGGCGGATCATAGAGATTTTCGGACCTGAATCTTCAGGGAAGACCACTCTTGCTCTACATGTGATTGCAGAGACACATAAAAAAGGCGGCATAGCTGCGTTTGTTGATGCTGAACATGCATTAGATCCGAATTACGCTAAGAAATTAGGTGTAAAAATTGACGACTTATTAATATCACAACCGGATTTTGGTGAGCAGGCTCTGGAAATTGTCGATACACTTGTAAGATCTGGAGCTGTTGATGTTATTGTGCTTGATTCAGTTGCAGCACTAGTTCCTAGAGTTGAAATAGAAGGGGAAATGGGAGACACCCATGTTGGTCTTCAGGCCAGACTCATGTCTCAGGCACTCAGAAAATTGACAGCTACTGTGGGGAGATCCAACTGTATTGTAATATTTGTGAATCAGATTAGGATGAAAATTGGCACTTTACCTTATATGAACCCTGAAACTACTAGTGGTGGGAATGCACTTAGATTTTACTCATCTGTCAGGATTGATATTCGCCGGATTGGTTCAGTAAAGGAGGGCGATGTGGTGATGGGGAACAGGGTTAGAGCCAAAGTGGTCAAAAATAAAGTTTCGCCTCCTTTTCGTAATGCAGAGTTTGACATAGTATTCGGAGAAGGGGTATCACAAACTGGCGAAATAATAGATATTGGTACAAAAGCTAATATCGTAGAAAAGAGTGGGACCTGGTATTCTTATGACGGAGAAAGACTTGGTCAGGGTAGAGAGAACTCTAGAGCTTTCTTAAAAGATAATCCAGATATTTTGGAAAAGTTAAAACATGAAATATTAGCACATAGCGGTCTAATAAAAGAGAAACAGGCAAAAGACAAAACGCCTGCTGAATAATTTTTCCTCTACTAGTAAATAATGATTAGGAAGTCTCTAGTTAAAGTCTGTTTTATCAAGACTGCTTGATTATAAACAGTAATTGGGTTGGTAAATCTCCAGAAATTGTTAGACTAAATTCAGGTTTAAATATATAGGGGTTCTAATCTAATTTGATAATAGGTTTTCTAGAATCAATGCAGTTTATCGCCTAAGAGATATAAGTGCATAAACTTAAGGAATTATGCATACTTTAAATCACATTTGTTTGATGCAAATAGAGTAAATCATGAAAATACTAGCTATTGAAACATCAACGTATGCCGGGAGCATCGCCGTTTTAGAAAATGAAAGGATATTAGGCGAGTATTATTTTGATATAGGCCCCGCTCATACTGAAAAATTAGTTCCATCAATAGATTGGCTTCTTTCTGAATTAGCAATTGATAAGTCTGATCTGACAGCTGTAGCTGTGTCATTAGGACCCGGCTCTTTTACTTCATTGAGGGTTGGGATTTCAACAGCTAAGGGGCTTTGCTACTCCTTGGGAATCCCACTTGTTGGTGTTTCTTCGCTCAAAGCATTAGCCATGAATTTACTTTTTAGTCCTTATAATATTTGTCCTCTCATAGACGCAAGAAAAGGGGAAGTTTTTGTAGCCCTATTTCGCTCAAACAGAGGGATATTAGAAAGACTTCTGGAAGATGTGGTGGTTTCTCCTGAAGAATTGGTAAATTTAATAAATGATAATACAATTTTTCTAGGTGATGGATCTTTACTTTACAAGGATTATCTGGAAGATAATTTAAGTCATGATATAATGTTTAGCCCTGTAAATATAAATTTTCCAAGGGCNTCAAATCTGGTGCTCTCAGAAATTGGAAAATTTAAAGAGGATCGGGATAATAGTTATCTTTGCAATGAGATAATGAATCTGGCTCCTCACTATTTAAGGAAGTCTGAAGCAGAAATATCAAAAGAAGGGAGATAGAAGGGAGATAAGATGAACGAATCAGAAATAATAGAAAAACTGCTCGAAGAAGATGAAAACTTTAAGAAGATCTATTTTGAGCATAGAGAACTTGATGAAGTAATAAGCAAACTAGAAGAAAAGGAGAGTTTGACCTTCGATGATGAAGTAGAAGTTAGAAGACTAAAGAAGATTAAACTTTCACTTAAAGATCGATTGGAATCGCGTATTCACGAACTGAAAAATAAATAAAATACGTATTGGGCAATACATACCACACGGGGGTAATTCTGAAATGGCTAGAATGATTGGCGCCGAAATGTTTTTTGAAACTCTTATCGAAGAAGGAATAGATGTAATATTCGGACTTCCCGGCGGTTACGTGCTCAAAGTGTACGATGTAATGCCAAAATTTGAAGGTAAGATAAAACACGTTCTTACCAGGCACGAACAAGGTGCTACCCACATGGCTGACGGATACGCAAGAGCTTCGGGTAAACCGGGTGTTGTTCTTTGCACGTCAGGTCCTGCTGCTACAAATACAGTTACAGGGATTGCAACAGCGCAAATGGATTCGTCTCCTATAGTTGTATTCACGGGACAGGTTCCGTTGCCTTATCTAGGAAGTGATGCTTTTCAGGAAGCAGATCATATAGGCATTACGCGTCCTTGTACAAAACATAATTACCTTGTAAGAAAAGCAATCGATCTCCCTAAAACAATGAAAGAAGCTTTTTATATTGCAACTTCTGGTAGACCAAGCCCTGTTCTTGTTGATATGCCAAAAGATGTAATTCTTGAAGAAGATGAGCTTATTATCCCGGATGATATTAGCTTAAGAGGTTATAAACCTCCAACTAAAGGCGATCCAAAGCAAATACAAAAAGCAGTTGATATGATTTTGAAGTCAAAACGCCCGATAATATTTGGCGGAGGTGGCATAATTCATGCAAATGCTAGTGCAGAGCTTAAGGAATTTGCCCACAGGTTGGAAATACCCGTTACTTCTACTTTAATGGGCTTGGGGGCTTATCCTAATAACGATCCTTTATATGTTCACATGCTTGGCATGCACGGATCCTATGCTGCTAACATGGCTGTACATTCAAGTGATCTTGTAATATCTATAGGGGCTAGGTTTGATGACAGGGCTACCGGAGGTAATTTTGAAGAGTTTTCTCCGAATGCCGAGATTATACATATAGACATAGACCCATCATCCATTGATAAAAATATTGTAGTTCACTGTCCTATAGTTGGGCATGCCAAATTAGTTCTACAGCAGCTTCTCGACGCGCTTCCTAAAAAAATTGATAAAGACCGTAAAGAGTGGCGTGATCAGATAAAAGAATGGGATGATAAACATCCGATGAGCTATAATCAAACTGGAGATAAGATTTTAACTACCTATGCAATAGATACTTTGAGTAAAATAACTGATGATGATGCGATTATTGTTTCAGACGTAGGCCAGCATCAAATGTGGGTAGCACAGTTTTATAAATTCAATCATCCTAGAACGCATATTACCTCGGGGGGACTTGGGACTATGGGCTTTGGTTTTCCGGCAGCTATGGGAGCCAAGTTTGCCTGTCCTGATAAGCAGGTTGTTTGTGTAAGCGGGGACGGCAGCTTCCAGATGAACATGCAAGAGCTTTCCGTTGCGGTTGAGCACAACCTGGATCTTACAATTATGCTACTTAACAATGGCCATCACGGGATGGTAAGACAATGGCAAACAATGTTCTTTGACGGCAATTATTCAGCCTCACGTTTTGGGGTGTTGCCTGATTTTGTTAAGCTTGCTGAATCCTTTGGAGCCAAGGGACTTAGGGTTGATAAGCCTGAGGATGTAGAATCTACTCTTAAAGAGGGTTTATCTACAAAAGGAGTTGTCCTAATAGAGGTCATGGTTGACTGTGAAGAACTTGTTTACCCAATGATTGCTCCAGGTGGAGCTATGGACGATATGATATTAGGCGCTACGCCTGATGTGGCTTAATTTAAAGCATTAAGTATAATATGAAAGTTTTTTAAGTATTTGGGATCTTGTTTTGATTCCCTTTTAGTAAAATAATTTATTTTAATCGATTAATTCTGGAGGTTCATAATCAGTGAGGCATACAATATCTCTATTTGTAGACAATGAATCAGGAGTGCTGTCCAGAGTTGCTGGATTGTTCAGTGCTAGGGGCTTTAATATTGAAAGTCTAAATGTTGCAGAAACACTCGATCCGGATACATCACGTATAACTCTTGTTACCACAGGGGACGATTTTATTATCGAGCAGGTTATAAAGAGATTTAATAACATGGTGAACGTCATTTGGGTTGATGATCTTACGGATGACAATAGAGTTGAGAGAGAAATGATTCTAATCAGGGTCCAATCTAAAGAAAAAACTAGGGCAGAGATATTAAGAATGGCTGATATCTTTAGAGCTAAAGTTGTAGATGTTGGCACGGAATCTTATTCGCTTGAACTAACAGGGGACAAAGAAAAAGTTAATGCTTTTATAGAACTCTTAGAGCCTATGGGTATTAAAGAAATAGCTCGTACTGGTACGGTTGCTATGAAGCGAGATGCTAAAAATTCTAATACATCTAATACAGGAGATAAGTAATGAAGGTTTACTACGATAAGGATATAAAACAGAGCAAACTTAAAAAAAGAAAGATAGCAATTGTTGGCTATGGTAGCCAGGGACATGCCCATGCTCAGAACTTAAGAGACAGTGGTATGAAAGTCGCAGTAGGTTTGAGAAAGGGAAGCAGTAGTTGGGATAAAGCCAAAGGAGCTGGTTTTGATGTTATGACTGTGGATAAAGCCAGCAAGTGGGCTGATATTATTATGATTCTTGCACCAGATACAAGCCAAGCTGATATTTATGATGAAGGCATTGTTGATAATCTAAGCCCTGGTGATGCACTTGTTTTCAGNCATGGGCTCAATATTCATTATGGTCAAATTGTACCTCCGCCAAATGTTGATGTATTTATGGTAGCTCCTAAAGCACCNGGCCATACAGTTAGGGGACAATACGAAGATGGTGCAGGGGTACCTATGCTNGTGGCTGTACATCAGAATGCAACTGGTGAAGCTAAAGATATTGCTCTTGCTTATGCAGGCGCTATCGGAGGTGGTAGAGCCGGAATCATTGAGACCACATTTAAAGATGAAACTGAAACTGATCTGTTCGGCGAGCAAGCTGTACTTTGCGGAGGAGTAACCGCATTAATCCAGGCAGGTTTTGAAACTTTAGTTGAGGCAGGTTATCCACCTGAGATGGCTTATTTTGAATGCTGTCATGAAGTAAAACTTATTGTTGACTTGATATATGAGGGTGGCATAACAAATATGCGTTACTCTATAAGTGATACCGCAGAATATGGTGATCTTACCAGAGGCCCAAGAGTAGTAGATGAAGATTCTAAAAAGGAAATGAAGAAGATCCTAACTGAGATTCAAAATGGCGAATTTGCAAGGGAGTGGATACTTGAAAATAAAGCTGGACGCCCTGTGTACAATGCGCTTCTCAAAAAAGGACAAGAACATCCTATTGAAGAGGTTGGTGGTGAGCTCCGTAAAATGATGAGCTCTCTTTTTAAGTCCAAACTGGTTGATAAAACAAAGAACTAATGAAGATAAGGCGGGCGCCTGTAGCCTCTGAGGGATTTGTCTACATAGGCATTTTGGCTCTTCTAGCCTGGGCCACTGCTATTGTTGGACTAACAGTATTATCTTTTATCTTAGCGCTGCTTGCGATTCTGAATGTTCTTTTCTTTCGCGATCCAGAGCGCAACATTCCTGATGATAAAAACGCATACTTGTCCCCAGCAGATGGGGTGATTATCTTTGTTGAGGATTCCTATGAAAGGGACTTCCTAAATTCTAATGAATTAAAAATAAGCATATCGCTTGCAGTGTATGACTGTCATATTAATAGAATGCCGGTAACGGGCAAAGTTGCAGCAACGAAATACACTCCAGGAAGCTTTCATGTTGCCAATATGCCCAGCTGGTTATATCCAGAGAATATGAAAAAGAAATCTGAAGATAATGAGAGATTGTCTACTCTCATAGAAACTCCTGATGGTAAAAAAGTTGTAGTCTCACAAATAGCAGGTTTCTTAGCTCGTAGGATCGTTTCATATGCCAAACCAGATATGGAATTTAAAAGTGGTGAAAGATTTGGTATGATTAAGTTTGGTTCCAGGATAGATTTGTACCTACCTGAGGAATCCTTACTAGAGGTTAAAGTAGGACAAAGAGTATGGGCTGGTGAAACCATACTGGCTAGGATGGGGAATTAAATGAGAGAAAATAGAAAAAAGTCCAAACGACAAAGAGTCATACCTGTACTGCCAAACCTGTTTACAACCGGGAACCTATTTTGTGGGCTTTTGTCAATTATGACCTCAATTGAGGTTATAGTTGCTGTTTCCGCAGGAGGGGCATCTGAAGAGTGGGTTTTTAGAAGGTTTTGGTGGGCAGCGGCTTTTATAGTAATCTCAGCCTTTCTGGATATGATGGATGGTAAGCTCGCCAGATTTTTCAATCATGAAAGCAAGTTCGGACTCTCTTATGATTCATTGTCGGATCTTGTATCATTCGGTGTGGCCCCAGCTGTGCTTATATATTCTTGGGTACTTATGGGATCAGGGAGAATTGGCCTGATGGCAGTATTGTTTTATGTTGTGTGCACAGCGCTTAGGCTTGCAAGATTCAATGTGCAGTCTGGCAATGAAGAGAAACTCAGTTTTACAGGGCTTCCGAGTCCCTGCAGCAGCGGGATTGATGATTGCGCCTGTTATGTTGCTAACCGCTCTGAATATTGTGCCTGATTCTAGAGTAGTGTGGTTTTTTCTTATAGCTGCACCAGTAATAGGGCTCTTGATGGTTAGTAATGTTAGGTATAGCAAGAGACCGTATTTTAATATAGGCGGACCTTTCAATGCGCTCGTAGTCGCTGCAATAATAATAGCGGCTATTATTACACACCCTGAGATAATGTTTATTTTTATAGTTTACTTTTATGCTGTTATCGGGCTGGCATTGCATGCTATAAAACAACTAAAAGGCAAGCCAAAGCTTGGTGATGAAGTAGAAACACCAGAGAGCGGTTCTTAAAATAGTAGTGGTGTTCTGAAAACTCCCGGATATATTATTATGTGTAATCTTATTTGGTCTCGGTCAATTTAAACTTTTATCGGTATTAAGCCTAACAAATTTACTAAAACTGAGTTCTGATTAGTTACATATAGAGTATAAAATCATCAATAAGGGTAGACATATGAAATTTGAGAATATATCAAATCAATTATCAGGGATATACCAAAAAAACAAATCATTAGCTAAATTAATCTCGTTTTCTTCAATGTTTTTAATCTTAGGTATACTGATCGTTTCTTGTAACCAAGGGGAGAAATCAATGGATAGTCAGAATGTAGAAACAGTAAATACAAACAAAACAAGTGGATTAGCAGAGTCTGAGGGTATAACTAAATACCAGCTTGATAATGGCTTAACGGTTATTCTAGAGGAAAACCATTCTTCGCCTGTTGTAGCCGTAAATGTTTGGGTTAAGACTGGAAGTGCATGTGAAGTCGAAGGAGAATACGGACTTGCTCATGTTCATGAGCATATGCTGTTTAAGGGTACAGAGAAAAGAAAGGTTGGCGAGATTGCTAGAGTTATAGAAAGCAGCGGGGGAGATATAAATGCTTTCACCTCTTTTGATGAAACTGTCTATTATGTAGTAATTGCAAGCAGATTCCTGGACACTGCACTAGATGTGCTAGCTGATGCAATGCAAAATTCTACTTTTGATCCCCAGGAGCTTAATAAGGAACTTGAAGTTGTGGTTGAGGAAATAAGGCGAGCCAAAGATTCACCATCTCGAAATCTTAGCGAAAAAATGTTTTCAACTACGTTTACTGAACATCCTTATGGAAGACCTGTAATAGGCTCTGAAGAGAGCGTCAAAAGTTTTACTCGAGAAGGCATTACAGACTTTTACAAAAAATGGTATGCACCAAATAATATGGTGCTTGTTGTAGTCGGAGATTTTGATGCTGCCGAAGTTGTGCCTAAGATAGAAGAGCTTTATGGAAAATACCCTTCAAGCGAACTTCCACAATGTGTAATAAAGGAAGAGCCTGAACAAGAGGGTATGAGGACCTATGTTTTAGACAAACCGCTTCAGGAGGGCTACTTCTCCCTTGCTTATCATGTGCCCAACGCTAAACACGAAGATACTCCAGTTATGGATGTGTTATCGAATATCTTAGGGGGCGGTGAGAGTTCAAGATTATTCAGAAATATAAAAGAAGACAAAGGATTGGTTAACAGCATTTACGCTTATGCCTTTACACCCAAATATGAGGGGCTCTTTGCAGTAGGCGGTAGCGTTGATCCTGCGAGTTCGAAGGAGGCTTTGTCAGAAATAATCAAAGAAGTAAATCTTCTCAAGTATGAGCCTGTCAGTGATGACGAACTCCACAGGGTTAAAGTAAATCTAGAAAGTGACGCATTATATACAAAAGAGACGATGCAGGGGCAAGCTCAGAAGCTTGGCTTTTTCGAAGTGGAAACGGATGACTTCAGATATGAGCAGGAGTATTTGGATCGGGTTTCTAAGGTAACAAAAGAAGATATTATGCTTGCTGCCCAAACATATTTTTCAGATGATAATTTAACTGCAGGATTTTTGCTCCCTTCAGATAGAATTACAATTAGTCAGGAAGAAATTGAAGATATAGCACAGAAGGCTTCCAAGGAAGTTAATGACAATAATGCGGGAAATGGCGAAGTCCTAGTTGAAGAAGACACAATGGCAAAAGCAGATGTGCCACCGGCGGACCCTTCNAATATCAGACAAACCCAAAGCGAGCCGCAAGCCGCAACTATTNGCGACGTTAATAAACATGTTNTGGAAAATGGCATCACCGTTCTAATAAAGAGAAATGATTCTGTGCCTTTATTTGCTGCTAGAGCAGCATTTTTGGGAGGTGTGAGATATGAAGATGAGACTACCAACGGAGTTTCCAATTATGTGTCCCGCATGCTTACAAGAGGAACGGAGAACAGAAGCGCACTTCAGATTGCTCAGGAAATTGAATCCGTTGCCGGAGAGATTGATGGTTTTTCCGGAAGGAACAGCTTTGGTGTCACCGTTGAGTCACTCAGTAAAAACTTTGTTCCTGCAATGGATATCTTTGCGGATGTTATTCTCAACCCTAGTTTTGCTCCGGAAGAGGTAGAGCGTGCAAGAAGAGAGATCCTGGCGGATATTAATAGGCAAGGAGATAATCTCTTAAGGACCACTGTAAATCTTTTTTTGGATACCCTTTACACAGATCACCCATATAAATTAGACCCACTCGGTACAGTTGAAAACGTGAGTGTTTTTGATAGCAAAACTTTTGGTGAATTCTATGAAAAATATGCCTGCCCGGAAAACATGGTTATTACGGTTGTAGGGAATATTGATGAAGCACAAGTGCTGGAGACTATTAAAAAAGATTTTGGTGCAATGAAGAAAGGAAGTGCTCCTAGTCCGGTTATAAAAGCTGATGCGATGCCTCAAGAGATAAGAGAAAAAATTGAAACTAAACAGGATAAAGCACAGACCCATATACTACTTGGGTTCCAGGGTCCAACACTTATGGATGAGGATCACTACGCAATAGAAGTTCTTAATACAATAATGTCAGGGATGGGAGGAAGGCTTTTCCTTGAACTAAGAGATAAAAAGAGTCTTGCATACACAGTAACTTCATTTTACACCCCAGGGTTAGAGCCCGGGTTCTTGGGGGTTTATATCGGAACAGCGCCTCAAAAAGAGGAAGAGGCAATACAAGGTATGAAAGAGCAGCTAGAGTTATTGCTTAAAGAAGGTGTTACGGATGAGGAGATCTCGCGTGCACAAAACTACCTTGTAGGCAATTTTGAAATAGGGCTTCAGCAAAATTCATCCCAGGCTGCAAAGATTACATTTGATGAGCTATACGGCATAGGATGGGAAGAATACAACTCTTACCCCGAAAAAATCTACGGAGTTACGAAACAAGATGTATTAAACGCAGCCCATAAATATATTGACCTTGATAAATATACTCTTGTGATTGTGAAACCTGAAGATGAGTCTTAATTCGTTCTGCTTTATATCTTTAATTAAAAATACCGCCAGTTGAAAACAAATTTAGGATTTGTTCTGAAATAGAATTGCCCTATATCTACTCTTGAATTTTTCTCTGAAATTATAGTATAATGAAAAGTTAAGGAGCC
>JGI24023J19991_10000368_pt1 | contig 35200 bp, 28 predicted proteins | sample Cruoilmetagenom1_FD_19991 | JGI IMG/M metagenome (IMG submission 19991)
CAACGATCTCTTCTGGTATTTCTATATTTTGTATCCATGAGATGAGTGGCTCAGTAAAGCCTACAGCTGAGAGTGAATTAAAGTAAGAAAACATTGTCACAAAAGCAACTATCTCATCAAGACTCAATACAGCTTGTTTTTTAATACGTGCCAGCTCTCTATCTAAGTTTTGCACTTGAGGGGGGGAAGGAAACTGCACTTTGGAAAGTGCTTGTATATAACGATAATGTTGGTTGATATCCCCCATCATCGCCACAGGTTTATCTCTGGCTAAAAACTGTTTGAACTGATGAATATAGCCATCTAAGTCTAGTTTTTGTATGATAGGTTTGTCATTAGTACCTTGTTTACTCACGCATCGTTTCCTCTATAAATCATTCTTGCCATTATACTATAGAACCCGCTAATTATCTAGTCACGTATAATTGGGCGCCTTTTAAGTATTATTTATATACAATTTTTCCAGATAATGATCTGGAGAATTATATGAGAAACTTTTTAATGTTAACCATGGGCATATGGCTTATTGGATGTTCAAGTATGAAAGTGTCAAGTTTAAACGCTGAGACAAAAAGATTTGCAACACAAAATAAAGCTGCTGTGCTACTAAGTAAACAGGTAGACCTAGATAAACATAATACCCTTTTACTCATGCCAGAAGACACTTTTTTAAGAGGTCAAATGGCAAATATTGAGTATTTTAAAGAACTGATCACACTTGATAATTTAAAAGTAGAGATCATTCGCGAAGGCCTGAGTGACAAGGTACCTTCACTTACTGATGCTTATGGCATAAACAAGGCAGCCAAAGCCTATAAACCTTTTTTATGGTTTAGGCTAAACAGAAGAATAAATCTAGATGGATACTATGGACAATTTATTCTAACCAATCCTCAAACCTTTGAAGATTATTTTGTTGCAGAAATTAAACTAGAAGAATCTATTAAGGGTACGGGAGATTCGAAGGTTTGGTATCCTCTTTTTAATGCACTCATAGATTACATTGAACAAAATTCAAAAAGCTGGGGGAAAACCACAGAAAATATTGGATTAGCCAAAAAAAAAGAGCCAAAAAAAGATAAACCTAAAGTAAAAAAAGAGACTAAAAAAGTATTCAATGACAAACCACCTGAACCAAAAGTAAAAAAAGAAACCGTAGAAAAAACACTATCAGACAATAATACTAGTTCTGTAAATGGTGTTAAAAACCTTTTTACAACTTTGGGGAAATTTCTCTCTAAACCTAGTTCAGAAGGAAATACCTCTGAACTAGATACATACTAACAGAAATTCTTTAGCTCTTTATAGTGTAAGAGGATATACATTAACTCAAATATTAAAACTACTCTTTAAAGATCACTACTATGAGTTTATCGTCATCCATTCAGTTTAGATTAATCTGTGAAACGCTAGTATTAGTCCACTAAAAAAAGCTAAACTATTTGTGAAAATAGGACAGAAAACCACGGATCTTCCTCCCTACTTCTTTAGGAGGAAAGATAGCCGAGTTACTAAATATCTTAGGTATTAAGTTCGGGAGTAACATATGGGGAAATTTAGTAAGTTTTATCGCGTTTTAGTTCTAGGTCTTCTTGCGCCTATGTATTTTTCATCTTCACTTTTTGCAGCAGAGACTCTTCGTATCATGCCACTAGGAGACTCTGTTACATATGGGGGTCAACTGCCTCCCAATGTTTTAACACCAGACACCTCTCTTGCATACAGAGGACTACTGTGGAGCAAGCTAAAAGAAAATGGCTATGATGTAGACTTTGTAGGTTCACAACAAGCTGGGTCGTCATATCTTACTGTAGATGACTCCTTTGACACGGACGGTGAAGGTCATAATGGGTTTCGAGCAGATGAGATCGCTGCCAATGTAAAGAAATACCTCGAAGATAACCCTGCAGATATTGTACTACTACATATAGGAACAAATGACTTTGATCAAGGAGACACAAGTATCACAGAAACTGTTTTAGATGTAGAAAATATCTTAAGCACTATTGATACAGTAAATCAAGATATAAAAGTTATCGTTGCAAAGATCATTAATAAGCAGATATATGATCATAATATCACAGATTATAATAGTGAAATTGAGATCATGGTCAAAAACCGTATTAGTCATGGTGATGATCTTATCTTAGTAGATATGGAAACAGGTGCAGAGCTTGACTATACTACAGACATGGTAGACGATCTACATCCAAATCCTCAAGGCTACGCTAAAATCGCAGATGTATGGTATGGGGCTATTAGTCAAACAAACAGTGCTTCAGACAAGGCAGAAGATGTGACTTCTGACAGTGTAGATGCATGGAGCCCATTAGGTATGATAATACTCTTAATGTTAACATGGTTAGCCACTGTTTCATATGCAAGAACAGAAAGTATATAAAGAACAAAAAAAGGGAGAAAAAATGAAAAAAGGGATATGTTTTCTAGTCTCAATGTTGCTACTCAGTACGTATACTGTAGCTAAAGATATAGCTCCAGTTGAGCCAGTACCACCACGTATACAAAAAACACCACTCTATATAGGGTTTGGTTTGGCCGCTTCTGGTGTAAAATCATCCTACCCTAATGCTGGAGATGAAAGCCTAAAAGACACCACGATAGGTGGTGTTGTAAGAGTGGGATGGAACTTTAACGACCACATTGGTATAGAGTTTAGAGGACTCAAAACAAGACTGGAAAAAGATTTTTCTGAAGTATCCCATTATGGTATATATATAAAGCCACAAATGCACTTTGAAAATGCGGTAAGTCTTTATGGACTTGCTGGGTACGGTATCACAAAAGTAAATTATGACCATATAGACACTAAAGCAAACATCGATACGGGTACTGTTAGTTATGGTGCTGGATTAGCCTATCATTTTGCTCAAAAGAATGCGAAAAAACTAAAACAGGTCAAAGTACGCGAAGAAACACGCATGGGTAAAGATGGTTGGGTCATGGATCATGAGCTTTCAACGCAGGACAAACCAAATGACAGCTATGTTGATGCACAAGATGCGGGAGTAAAAGGTTGGGGATTATGGATAGACTTTCAACATATACTCAGCGCAGAAGGTGAGCTAGATACTGACCTCAATATACTCTCTACAGGTATCTTATTTGACTTTTAATGCCTTCAGTCATATTTAATTTAAGTGATGTTATTATTAATGTAACAAAGCTAAACTATTTGTAAAAATAGGGCAGAAAGCCACGGGTCTACTCTGATGTTTACATCGAGAAAGAAAGCCGGGTTACTATACATTGGTAATTTGGTTATATTTTAAATCTAGAGTAGTGTTTCGTACATCACATACTCTTCTTTACATACAACTACCACATTCCAAATCCATACTTTTATAGGAGATGTATTTTGAAAAAAAATATATTTGAAAAAATGTTTAAACTAAACTTATTAGTAGCTACCCTACTTACAGGTTCACTTGTTGCTGCAGAGCCAGTTAAGATTATGCCTTTGGGGGATTCTATCACTTATGGAGGTCAACTTTCTGGTATAACGCCAGATGAGTCTATAGCCTATAGAGGTTCATTATGGACTACATTAAACGCTGCCCAATATGACGTAGATTTCGTAGGCTCACAACAAGCTGGACTAAACTATCAAACTACTACAGACCCCTCTTTTGATTTAGACAATGAAGGACACAATGGATACCATGCTGAGCAAATTGCTTCTGATATCACTGCTTACTTACCTGATGCTAATGCAGCTGATATTGTTTTGTTACATATTGGAACAAATGACCTTTTTTATACAGGTGAAGGTAATGGTGCAACAGTAGCTCAAACCATCACAGATGTAAATAATATCTTAGATGCCATCTATACACAAAGCCCAGAAACCAAGGTTATCCTTGCACAGATAATCAATGCACAAAACCCCTTACAGATAATCTCAAACTATAATTTTAATTTAAACTCGTTAGTTCAAACCCGTTTAGAAAATGGGGAGAAAATAGACTTGGTTGATATGGAAAATAGCATCGATTACAATACCGATATGGTTGATAACCTACACCCAAATGAGCAGGGGTATGCGAAAATAGCCAATGTATGGTATGATGCACTTAAAGCTGCCATACCTACACACTTATGGGAGCTAGATGCAAACATCACTGGCACATACATAGATAGCTATAGAGATGCCAATGGATCATGTACAGGGGATGCCTGCCCAACAGTCAGTACTGAAGCGATAAAAGGTTCTGCCTTAAGCTTTGATGGTAATGATACAATAGATGTAGCCAACACTACAAGCTTTGACTGGGCAGTAGATGCCTCTGTGAGTTTTGAGTACTGGATGAAACTTGATGCTGCTGATATCTCTGGTGAAAACCAAGTGATTATAGGGCGTAAAGGAACTGCAGGCGATGCTGAAACTGATATATGGTATGTGGGAGTAGATCATGGCAGTAAAAAAATAGCCTATGGACTTGGTAATGCCAATGGAGAGATCCAATTTACTGATGGAAACACCATCGTTGCAGATGGAGAGTGGAAACACATCGTATATACCATCTCACCTGATCGCATTAAAACCTATGTCAATGGACAACCAGATATTGATATACCTAGAACATACCCTAATACAGCACATATATCTGGTACCGATGTAAATATTGGTTATTTGAATTGGACATCTGGTTTTGAGTATACGGGACTACTAGATGAACTCGCAGTTTATGATGTAGCATTGAACGATGCACAAGCACTGGAACATTACAACAGCTCTAGAAAAGATGGACTGAAGTTTACAACGGAACCAGTCACACTCATCTCCATTAACGACATGTACCAATATGATGCAAACAGTAGTAATGATGCAGAAAATCCTACTTTTTCACTCCTTTCTGCTCCTTCTTGGATGAGTATTGACCCAAATACAGGTGTCATTACTGGTCAACCAGATGCCATAGGCAATGTAGATGTAGAGATACAGGTAGAAGTAAGCAGTGGTACTGAAACTGCAATACAGAACTATATATTGAGAGTAAGAGACTCTTCACTGTACCCTGCAACCATGCTACACTACTGGGAGCTCAATGAAGAAGATGGAGAAACCGTTTATATGGATGCCTATTCGGGAGCAGATGGTACTTGTGCTACCTGTCCTGCACAGACTGCAGGTGTAGTAGCTGAAGCACAAGCCTTTAATGGTGGTAAAATGGATGTCACAGATACTGAGACCTTTGACTGGGCTGCTGATGACAGCATTACCATAGAGTACTGGATGAAGTTAGACCCTAGCACTATTTCTGGAGAAAACCAAGTCATCATCGGAAGAAAAGGACTTCAGGCTCCAGATCAAAATGATATTTGGTATGTAGGTGTAGATGCAAGTACACAAGCAGTTACCTATGGTTTAGGTAGAACAGCAACAGGAGGTTTACACACTAATTCTGCTTCAACAGTTGTTGCAGATAATGATTGGCACCATGTTGCCTTTGTTATCACCCCTACAGAATTTAAAGTATATGTAGATGGTACCTTAGACAAAACTGACCCTAGAGACCCCTCAGATCCTGAACATATCAAGGGTACTAATGTAAACATAGGGTACCTGGATTGGAATGACCTAGGCTTTGAGTATAAAGGGATGCTAGATGAACTAGTGGTCTTCAAAGAAGCGTTAAGTATAGAACAGATACAAGAGCATTATAGAAATGCTCAAGCAAGTAGAGGGTTTGAAACCTCTGCAGCTGCTCCAGTACTTGCAGAAGTAACATCAGTACCAACACCAGACAACAATGCCACACCATCTTACACTTTCTCAACAGATGAAGCAGGAACCATTGGCTACACAGGTGCATGTGCATCTACTACATCAACTGCTGTCGTAGGTGATAATACTATCATCTTTAATGTACTTGCAGATGGTGTATACAATGATTGTACACTCGTAGTAACAGATGCAGCTAGTAACGCATCTACGCCACTGGATGTATCAGCCTTTACAGTAGATCTTGTCGCACCAGTCATAAGCATGACAGGTGAGTCAAGCATCAACCTTCTACTTGACGCTACCTATACTGAAGCAGGTGCAACTTGTACAGACAACCATGATGCAACTTGTACAGTAACCATAGGTGGAGATGCTGTAGATACTTCAACAGTAGGAAACTACACTGTGACATACACAGTTATAGACACAGCAGGGAATGCTGCAATAAGTATAACAAGAACAGTAAATGTCACCATAGGAAATGCTCCTGAGATTACCTTAACAGGTGCTAATCCATATACTGTAACGCTAGGCTCAACCTACACTGACCCAGGTGCAACAGCTACAGATCTGGAAGATGGTACTGTAAATGTGGAAGTAAATGATGCAGCTGTAGACACATCGAAAGTTGGTGAATATACTGTAACATATACAGCAACGGACGCACAAGGTAACACGGCACAAGCAACAAGAACAGTAAATGTAAACTTAGGAAATGCTCCTGAGATTACTTTAACGGGTGCTAACCCATATACTGTAACATTGGGTTCAAACTACTCTGATCCAGGTGCAACAGCTACAGATGTGGAAGATGGCGCAGTTACAGTCACAAATGACTCAGATACAGTCGTAAACACTTCATCTATAGGAAGCTACACTGTAACCTATACAGCAACGGATGCACATGGCAACATAGACCAAGAAATAAGAATCGTAATAGTAGAAGATATCGATTCGGATGGAGATGGTATAGTTGACAGTCTTGATCCAGATGATGATAACAACGGCATAGATGATGTAGATGAACAAACATGGTTTAGTTATGATGGTTCAATAGCAACTATAGGGACTTCAAGTATCGCAAGTGAAGATCTTGAAAGTGATGTTGATGCAAATACAGACTCTATCACACTTACACATACGATTGATGGTGAATGTAAAGCCTTTGCTAAAGCATTGGTAAATGGTACTATTACCACAGGATATACAAACTGTACAGCAACAAATGATGATACCCTTACAACAGGTACATCATTTGCAGCAGGGAGTCAAGCAGTTATCAAGAAAGACGGTGACTTAGTCACCATAGAGACTACCGTGACATTAAATGCTAATGAGTCATTTACCATAGGAGGAAACTAATGAAAACGATTAAAAATACTATACAAATGACTATACTAGGCTCAGCCGCTACACTTTTACTAAGTGCTTGTGGTGGAGGTGGTGGAACAACTACCCCTCCTGCGGCAAATGAAAAAGAGATCGTAGCGTGTAGTAGTGGTACTACCACTGTACAAAAAGACGACAAAATATTGGCCAAAGACGCAGACACAAAAGTACGTGTCATACATAAAGAAGATGCTACAAAATCTGTGTGTGTAGAAACAGGTAATGCTGTAGTAGTACTACCTTAAGAAAAAGAGAGGATTGTACATGGTTGTGGGCATCATTACCCACAAAAAAGATTAGAAGTTATACCCTATTCTTACAATGGTCTTAGTATCTGTTGTGTCAAATCCAACAGGCGGGACCTTGTCATAACGTACTTCTTCTTCTATGCTCATAGAAAGGTTTTCTGCCACAGCAAAGTTAAATCCAGCCACTACCAACACCTCATAGTCCCTAAAATCATCAAAATTTTGTGAAGCACCTACTTTTACATAAAGATCACTCACTACATTGAGTTTGTTGTTATATTCTAAATATTCATTTAATGAAGAGTATTTGTGATCCTCTTGTTCATTCGAATACTGTTCTACATTATAGGCAGCTCCAAGCTTCACTTTTAATGAATGTTGTCCATCATTAAATACCTCTTTGCCTATGCCAGCGCCAATGGCAAATTTGTTATCAAAATTTCTAAACTCATTTCGTAACCAGTTGAGTGATGCATACCCTAACCACCCATCTACTATAAATTGTTCAAGTCCTAGATTTGCTGTAAACTCTTCATTTTCTTTGACATCATTGTTTTCAGTGACAAATGCTGATGCATCAAACCCTATTTTAATAGGTTTGAGCCAAGAACCTTGTGTGGTCACTGACATGGTATATTTACCATTAATGTTCAGTGTCTCGGTGTTTCCTGTAGTATTGGAAAACCCGAAATTTACACTCTGTTTAAGCTCTTTACTTGCATCTACAGTTGAATTGGCTGCGTATTTGGCTTTTACGTCAGATACTTTGACCTCAGCTGTGACTATGGTAGTAGTCATAGCTATTGCTATCATAAGAGAATGTATAACATTGTGCATTCTATTTCCTTTTATCAATTCGCTCGCGCATTATAGCATGACAAAACTTTTGCATGAGACAATATATTACGTTAAAATAAACAAAATCTTAGAAGGTCAAGTGATGAAGTCTTTAGCTGTTTTTACTATTTTATTACTTGTATTCTTTGGTATAAGACATTCTCAGGAACCCAAAATGACACTTCTATCCACCACTGAAACTATACTTGCTATGGGCGACAGTCTTACCTATGGATTTCAAGTCGCACCCAAACACAGTTATCCTTACCAGCTCTCTAAGATGAGTGGCAACCGTGTTATCAATGCCGGGATCAATGGTGAGACCTCCTCAGAAGGACTGGATCGTCTCCCTAAACTTCTAGAAGACCCGTCGATCAAAATAATGATACTATGTCTGGGAGCCAACGATATCATACAAAGACAATCTATCACAGCACTCAAAAAGAATTTAAAAGAGATGATACAAATGGCAAAAGGAAAAGGTATCAGGGTCTTACTTGTCTCTGTACCAAACTTCACACTCTTTGGTCTTTCAGACTTGGAGATCTATGAAAAGATCGCTAAAGAAGAGAATGTCGTTCTTGCTCCAAATATCTTAGCTGATATCCTGGAGCAACCTTCACTAAAGATAGACCAGGTACACCCCAATGCCTTAGGGTACGAGCAGATGTCCAAAATGATCTATGCACGCTTAAAAGATGAAGTGCTTATGAACTAAGCCTCTCCACGTATCTGATAGGTGATATCCCCTGCACCAAAACCAGTCACCAAACCTTCACTATACTCTCGAATGACATGACCATCTTTAAATACCTTAACAATGCCATCTTCTTTAGTGACCGAATCTGCCATAAGAAGCTTATAACGTGAGAATGCACCTTTCAGGTCGATGTCAACTTCTATCTCTCCTGCAGCCCAGATAGGTAAGATGACCAACTCATCGACCCCTTCAAAACATTCTACAAATCCTTGCAGGTTATCCATGGTACGACTGTATTTATGGGGTTGCCAAATGACATTGAGTTGATTAAACTCACGAAGTTTTTTGTAGGCTTCAAGCGATTCCATCGTCACTTTGATCTCAGTGGGATGATGCCCATAGTCATCAATGACCACACAAGACTCTCTGTTTTGTACGATATCAAAACGTTTTTTGATCCCTTTGTAATTCAGAAGATTTTTACGGATATCTTCTAGCTGCTCACCAAGTTCTAATGCACCCAAGATCGCCAGTGCAGCATCAAGCGCAATGTGGTTTCCAAAACCAAAGACTTCAAACGTACCCATATCTAAAAGGTCAAACTTCGTATGAGGTTCACCATCTACCAAAACAAACGCTATGTTCTCAATGTCTTGAGAAGGGTACAGTTTGATACTCTCCATTTCTAAAGAAGAAAGAAATTCATCTTCTGCATTGATCACACGGATTTTCGCTAAGCTCAAAAAGTTTTTATAGGCATTATAAAAACGCTCTTCATCATACTCGTAGTACTCCATATGTTCTGGCTCAACGTTGGTTACTATGGCTAAGTGAGGGTTGGAGTTTAGAAAACTTTCATCACTCTCATCTGCTTCAAAAACTACTTTGTTGTTAGGAAAGTTACGTACGTTTGAACCAAACGCTTTACTGATGGCACCTATGAGTGCATTAGACTCAGGGATGACAGAAGAGAGCATCGCTGAAGTGGTACTTTTCCCATGTGCACCACCTACTGCATAAACTTCTTTTTCTCCAAGGATGGACTTTAAAGATTCTTTGCGGGAGAGTAGTTCAATGCTCAGTTCTTTAGCCTTTAGGTACTCAGGGTTGTTGGGACGCACTGCAGCAGAGTAAATGACACGATCCACTCCCTCAACTGCATCTTCATGGTGGGGTATGGTTATCTTCGCGTCAAAGTTCGTTGCTAAATCATTAGTGATCTCTGTTTGCTTGATATCAGAACCTGATATCTTATGCCCATCATTAACCAAAAACTTCGCCAATGCTGAAAGCCCTATGCCACCTATACCTATAAAATGTATCTTCACTTATTTCTCCTTAGACTCATCTAGTACTCTAAGTTCTTCTTTTCCTTGCTTCACTTGTTTAGCAAACATATTAAGCAAGATGTCCGTAGGTTGTGCAAATGTCTGTATGAAGAATGCCAAAGGATCATTTTCATCTACACCTGTCACATCCACAAGGTTTTCTATAAAGTCTTCAAAACTATGTCCCGCCATCACCGCAGCCGCGTGTATCATCATCGCATCTTTTAGCTCATCATGTGCTATGGTGTAGTTCAGTACTAAAAATATCTCTTTAGCACCCTTCTTGTCATTTTCGCTGTAACGTTGTATGCCATGTTCGTAGATGGCTCTAGCTGTTGCCAAGTCTTCTACCTCGTTCAGGTCAAAGTTTTGAGAGTCCGTTAGTTTTTGTGCCAGTCTGTCAAAGGCATTGTTTACAATGAACGTAAAGATTTCATTGATCTCATCTTCGGGAGCTTCAATGATGAGCTGTGCATCTAAAAGTTGGTACCCTTTTGAGATACTTTGTTCTACTTTACACTCTTCTTCAAGTCTTTTTATATTTGCCAAAAACTCAGGGTCTTTTTTTAATTCTTCTACGTGTATTTCAGGGTTTTCCATCTAGTTATTCTCCAAACATAATTTAATTCTTGTTAGCGCTTCTTTTGTTTTAACTGCCTCGTATACCAGTGCAAGTCGCACATATCCTTGCCCTTCACCTTCACGTCCTAAAAATGATCCAGGGATGACTTTAAGGTTATACTTTTCATACAGTGTAGTCGTAAACGTTATCTCATCTTTTACTTTGAGCCAGATGTAAAAGGTGGCTTTAGGTGCATCTACACCTAACACTTCTTTGGCTACTTCAAAGTTCGCTCTATACTTTTCTCTAAACACAGCCACATGTTCCTGATCTGCCCATGCTACAGCTGCAGCTTCTTGCAAAGGCAAAGGAGAAGCACACCCCACATAGGTACGGTAAACCATATAGTCTTTAAGTATCTTTGCATCTCCAGCGATGAACCCAGAGCGAAGCCCCGGTGCAGAGGAACGCTTAGATACGGAGTTGATGACAAGGACATTTTTAAAGTCTGTATTACCTACTTCTACACTTGCATTAAGTAAAGACGGTAGTGGTTCATCTAAGTAAAGGTCCGCATAACACTCGTCATTCATCAAAACAAAGTTATGTTTGAGTGCAAGATTCACCCACTTTTTTAAATCCTCCATACACATGACTGAAGAAGTCGGGTTATTAGGAGAGTTCAGTATGACAAAGTCTGCCTTGGCTAGTGCTATTTCATCTACTTCAGGCTGAAAATCATTTGATGCATTGAGATTGAGGTAGATCACTTCTGCCCTACACGCCTTGGCTGCACCTTCATAGATCTGATAAAAAGGATTTGGAAACACCATCACTGGGTCTTTGACATCATGCAGTAAAAACTGAGGAAAATTAAAAAGCACTTCTCTTGTACCAAAGGTTGGGATGAGTTGTGTGTTGTCAAGGCTCAAACCAAAACGTACTTTGTTGTACTTTATCATCGCCTCACGAAGCACAGACTCACCTGCTGTTTTAGGGTACTTGTTTAACAATGTTGCATGGTTATTTAAGGCATCAAGTATAAACTTTGGCGTATCAAACTGTGGCTCACCTATAGTCAAAGACAAAGGAGTATACTCAGCATTAGGTGTGATATTTTGCAGTAAGGTATTGAGTTTCTCAAAAGGGTAGGTTTCGAAGTTCATAAAAGCCCTAGATATAATATATTTTGTCTGCGATTATAGCAAATTTGCAGTAAACTACAACTTTGTTACAAATGCTTGAGCATTCATATGCTTACGCACTTTTGTTAATGCTTTTCGCGCATCAATTTCTCTAGTATAAGGGCCTATCAAGACTTTATGACTGTGCGAAAACTTGACCCTATAGGGTAAGTCAAGTTTTTCTATGCCTTGAAGGTATTTCTTGCTAGGCGACTGCTGAAATGCACCAGCTTGGACATAGTACTTTTCAAAACCCGTGGTATGCTCTACGGGACGTGTTTGCATAGACCATAGATCCCCGCTAGAAGCTCGTTGTTGTTTAGGTTTAACACCTCCTCTGCCTTTATAGGTCACTAGCCATTTCATGATGTCATTTTGAAGCGCAGAGGCTCTCCAGTTACCTTTGTTAGATTGGACAAGTATCACTACTGTATAGAGTTGTCCAGAGGCACTTTTGACGTAACCACCGATGTTTTTAGTACGTCTAAGGGTCCCTGTCTTCATCCATGCTTTGTTTTTGACTTTAGTTGCACGAAAACGTTTTTTTATCGTGCCATCTACCCCTGCAATGGAGAGTGTATTCATCCATCTTTTCCCATAACGTATATAAGCATCATCATACATATCTGCCAGTATCTTTGCAGACATTTTGGCTGTACGTGAAAGTCCCGAACCATTATCTATACTCAGTTTTCCAGGGCTTAAGGCACCTTTATTTTTCAAGATCTTTCTTACTGCTTTGCGCCCTTTACTAATGTTAGAGGGTTCACCATAGATCTTTGCACCCAGAGAAAGTAAAAGATGTCGCGCATACAAGTTGTTACTCTTCTTGGCGGTCTTAGAGATGATCTTTTCTAAAGAGTCAGAATAATGTGTAAGAAAAGGCTTTGCATCTAAAGGTACCTTACGTAAACGCATGTTACCCGCTACAGAGACACCTGCTTTTTTTAGTTGATCTTTCAACGCATAATAAAAAGAAAGGTACGGCTTCGTCACCACCTTACAAATGTTCTGTTGCCCACAATGCTTAGAAACTTTTCCTTGTAAGGTAACCGTAGGAGTAATCTCACTTTGCTTTATCCTTACACCAGGCCAAGAGTATCGTCCTTTACAGGGTTTGTTTACTGTTTGCAGTTTATTGATGACTTTATAACTACCATCCACATCTTTTTTAGTCACAGAATTTTGTCTGGCTTTTACACATATGGTACTCACACGCTCGTTAAACATCATCGCATCTGGCATCGCATTGTAAGGGCTGTGGGGATGTTCGTCAAAATCAGAACTGTTTTTGGTGCTTACCCTAAAAAAACTACGGTCTATAACTATATTTCCTGTAATCTTTCGTATTCCTTTTGCACGTATCTTAGCTACTATCTTCTTTAAATCCTTAGAATCTAAGGTCGGATCACCAAAACCTTTTACGATCATGTCACCATAAAGTACGCCGTTTTTCACACGTCCTTTGGTATAAAACTTTGTGGGGAAACGGTAATCAAAACCCAATTGAAGTACAGCAGCATACGTCGTAAGTACTTTGATGACGGACGCAGGTGTTCTTGTGGTTGTTGCATTGTGTGATGCCAATACTCTAGTATTTTTACCCACTTCTTTGATATAAATACTTATATCTTTTTTAGGGATAGTAGACTTCGTTATCATCTTCTCAATGGCACTAGGAAGCGCATAGATACTAAGTGTACATATCAGATAAAGTGCAAATAATCGTTTCAACTCATGCTCCTGTGTGCAAGTAAAAGTCTCTGCATCGCTTCTTCTAGTACCGTACTACTTGTTCCCACATTTAAACGCATAAAACCCTCTGCATTGTCTCCAAAATCTATCCCGTTATTGAGTCCTAATTTTGCTTCATTTACAAAAAAAGAAACCAATGCTTCTTGACTGAGCCCTAAACCTTTACAATCTAACCACATTAAAAAAGTAGCTTCAGTCTTTACAGGGATGATAGGTAACTTTTCTTCATGTAAAAACATTTTAACATAGTCTATATTACTTTGCAAATAACTTTTTAACATCTCAAGCCAACCTTCACCCTCTTCATATGCGGCCATAAGTGCTTCTATACCAAAAGGGTTTCCATTGGTGATACCAGACTTATTTTGCTCTGTTTTGTAGGCTCGACGTAAGTGATCATCTGGGATGATAGCATAAGAGGTATTGAGTCCTGCGATGTTAAAGGTTTTAGAGGGGGCATTGAGTACCACATTGTGTTGCATGGCACTTTCAAAAGAACCTATAGGGTGATGTGCTTTTTCATACACCACATCTGCGTGTATCTCATCTGAAATGATGAGGACATTGTTGTCCACACAGATCTCTACCATTTTTAAAAGTTCTTCTTTTTCCCAAACACGCCCAGTAGGATTATGTGGTGAGCAAAGTAAAAAGAGTTTTGCCTCTTTGGCTTTAGCTTCAAAGTCTGCAAAGTCTATGCTATAGACGCCTTCTTTGTAGACTAACCCATTATCCAGTACTTTTCTTTTTTTATGTAATACTGAACTCATAAAAGGCGCATAAATAGGTGTTTGAATGATAATACCATCCCCCTCTTGTGTGTAAGCAGTGATAGCAAAGTTGAGTGAAGGCACCACACCATAACAAGGTACTATCCACTCTTTTTCTATCTGCCAGCCAAAACGCTTTTGCATCCAGTTTTCTATAGCCGCATAATAACTCTCAGGATAGATAGTATAACCATACACAGGATGTTTGGCTCTTTTTTGCAAAGCTTCTTGTACACAAGGAGGTGAAGCCAAGTCCATATCTGCCACCCATAAAGGAAGAAGATCATCCGTACCAAACTTTTTTTTACTCTCATCCCATTTAACGGAATGGGTATCTTGACGATTTATGCTTTCAAACATTTACTTCTTTTCCCATACTGTCATGTGTGCTATCGTATATTGGTGTTTTCTTGCTGTCTCTTGTATGACAAAAGGTACATTTTTGGTCTCTAGCAAGGTAAATGCATCTCCAAGTATCTCTTCAAGTCCTTGTTGTGTGGTTACATTTTCCCCATCACGCTTGTACCCGCCTATCCACTTTTCTTTGGGTGTAGATTCTTCTTGCCACGTGTAAGGAGACGTAAGTATAAAGATACCCCCCGCATTAAGTCTAGAAGCAACATCATCTAAAAATTTACGTGGGTCATAAAGTCTGTCTATAAGGTTGCCCCCAAATATGAGGTCAAAGTCTTTATAGAGTGGTTTTAAGTTACAAGCATCCGCTTGCCAAAAAGCTACTTTTTTACGCTCATCCTCTAAGTTGAACTTTGAAAGAGTGACTTCATGAAAGCTCTCTAGTTCACCTTCGGTGGGCATGGTATAACGTAAGACACCTTCGTCTTTAAGCACTTGGGCTTCTTGTATGAATCGTGCAGAGAAGTCCACCCCTATCACTTCATCAAAGCCACGTGCAAGTTCAAATGTACTTCGTCCTATGGCACAGCCTATGTCTAAAGCTTTGCCTTTTGGTTTATCTTTCATATATTCCAAGGCAAGTTTTGCACAAGTAGCAGGATAATTATCTACCCCTAAAGCATTTTCAGCCCAACCAAAATGGCAATACTGAGTAATAATACTATCCGTCGTATAATAATCCGTCACAACTTTCTCCTCGTAATTACTTTTTATATATCTAAATCCAGCATGCTGGTAAAAGTGTCGCCTAAACCCATAACGGCTTTTTTGTGTAGCTAGATTGCCACAACTGACCCATGAACCACCATTGATAAGGTTATGTTTTCCATCAAATGTGGGTACAGTGAAATCATCATACACAGGGTGCACTTTAAAGCCCTCAAAAGGGTACATAGGCGTACGTGACCACTGCCAAACATTGCCTATGACATCATAAAAGTCACCCTGTTTATGGGTATCTACAGGTACAGAAGAGGCAAAATGCTCCAGATTGATGTTTGCAACACTCTCCTCACTTTCTGTCCATTCCACATAACTGCTTACCTTGCTTGCATCACGAAGCCTGATGTACTCATCTTCAGTGGGCAAGATGATGTTTACACCCAATTGCTTGCTCTTCCATTTACAAAATGCAGTAGCCTCTAAGTGGTTCACTTCCACGGGCCAACTCTCTGGTAAATCTATCTCTCTACTAAGGGTTCTAAGCTTATATTGGCTCTCTTGTATACACCAAAATAGTGGGTGCTTTGCTTGCGTATAGTCTCTCCATGCTCTTCCTTCTGTACACCAAAAATCATCATTGTCATACCCACTGTCATTAACAAATGCCAAATACTCTGCATTTGAAGTAAGGTACTTGGCTGCTTCAAAGGTAGGTATGTCTGCTTGATGTTCTCCATACTCATTATCCCAGCCAAAGAGCTTAGATTCTTTGTTTTTACCCAAAACGACGGTGCTTCCATGCACTTCTAAAAGTTCATTTTGTGGCGCATCCCTATTGTCACTACACTCTATCCACTCTCTGTCTTCTTTCACGGATGCAAAGGGGATTTGTCGTATCAGTACGGATGAGGTTTCCAAATGGATGTTTTCATGTTCTATACCCATCATGATCACCCACCAAGGAGAATCTTCTCTAATGGGAAGCTCTAAAGGCAGGGTGTCAATGAGAGTATTGACCACATCGTAGACTTCGTCGCGGTAACGCTGGGTCTGTGCTACACTAGGCCATGTATAATGTTTTTCATTTAAGTCATCCCAAGACATTTCATCGACACCCACAGCAAAAGTGGATTCCAGTTCTGGGTTTACACGTTCATCTATCATCTTTGCTAATTTAAATTTATTGATAAAAAAGGTGGCTGTATGCCCGTAGTAAAAAATAATAGGATGACGAAGGGGGTCTGACTTTTGAAAATAAGCACTCTCATCTGAGACAATACGAAAAAGAGATTCATACCGCTTGTAACAGCGTTGAAAATATGTTTTGATCTCTTTTCGTTTTACTTCAGGGTCACTGCCATGAAGTGTTGGCATCTTTATCACGTGCTTATCCTTCTTGTAAGTCTATACATGAAAGGTACCCAAGTAGACTTAAAAATCAGCCTTGACCTTAGCACTTTCTATCATAGAAACAAAAATAGTGTACAGGTTTGCAACGACAGCACCTATCACAAGCCCCACTGCCATAGGTTCATTCGCATAAAACTGTAAAGAAAAAAATGCAGGGATAAGGTGCAAGTCAGCCACCAAAGAACCTGCTAAAAGTTCCGCAGACAGTACATTACGTATCCCTATTTTCATCAGTGTAGAGATGACATTGACAGATCCTGCTATAAATAACGCTACAACAGAATGTTCATACAAAAATGCTGCTGATGTTGTCAATGACATCAATGTAAAAAATATATAAAAAACTTTACCCCAATTCATTCAAACTCCTTAAGTTTCTAATTTTAGCGTAATTGTAGTGAAAGCTACAAATACTTCTTTAAGATTGCCTCTTTTTTATGTGGTATCTCTTTTAATGCTATCTCATTCTTAGAAATCTTTTTTTCAATAGCTTCTATTTTAGATACAATTTCCTTTTGTATTTCAATGGTTGGCAATGGGATTTTAAACTCTTCTAATTGTGTTTTAGTAATAGCCTCTCTTGAAGTTCCTCCATCAGCAATGTCAAAGAGCTTATTTTTATAATCCAAACTAACAAGAATCATTTGAACATATTTAGGGAGTGCTTTATCATTGGTTCGGATGATAGAAACATGCTGATTGACTCTTGCTGGCAAATATTTATCTTCTACCATGCAGCAACGCGCTACAGATGCCCCGGTAATGTTAAACAAAATATCATTTATTTCAATTGTAACATTATCTAATTTTTTAGCTTGAGTATTATCTATGAAAACTAAACCTTTTTCTCTCATACCTTCATCATGGATATTTTGGCTACGAATGAGCGCAATACCACTCTCTTTATATGAAGATTCTCCACCTCTTGGGGTTGCACCACTTCCTATTTTTGATGTAATTTCTTTTAACGAAACTAAAGAGCCTTTCGCTGTATTCACAACTACTGATATTTCATTTCTGAGACTCTTTATCTTTTCCAGACATTGCGTTTCCTTCTTGTCTAATATTTCAACCTCTTTTACAATTTTTTCTTGAATATTTTTTGGTGGAAGTGGGATTTTTACATTTTTTAATTCCACAGTAGAAATTGACGCAAATATCGCCCCTTGGTTTCCGATAATTAAGTCTTTATTTATTTGAAGTAATTCATAAATATATTTTTTTAAAGTTATGTCTTTTATTCTTATAGCTGCCAATCCTCTACCAATACAAATTTCATTAAAAGGGTTAAAATTCATATCACCAACAGGGGCTCTAACACTTATTAATAAATCATTTTTGATAGCCTTTTTAGTTACTTTTGTTGTCCAAGCAGTAGGATTTTTTAAAAATATGTCTCCAAAATCTTTTTTTCCTTGATAAAAAGCTAACCCTTCTTCTTTATCATTATAAAATTCTGACTTTGGAGATTGTCCTGCTATAATTTCTGTTACATCACCTAAAGTTACAACATTCCATTGACTAACTATTTTAACTTTTTTTTTAATATTCAAAGAGATATTTTTGTCAAAAAATACCCTATCAAAAGTCATCATATCAACCAAATCAACATAAGAGATATTCTTCTTCAAACTCTCATCTATCTCTTTACGTTCTCCATTAAATGCACTGTAAATGTAGCTATTCGCTTTTAAAGTATTGCTATAGGAACTTTCATCATAGAGTGAGGTACATTCATCTATAGTACTTCCTCTTATCATAGGATGTATACCCTCACTACCTCGACGATGACTAAACTCATACCCTAAAAACTTCTTCTCTTCCTTTTTTTCACCGGTTTTTACTACGGTAATTTTTTGAGTATATGCCATCACAAAATAGAGTAACTTTTCTTTTTCTATTTGTATTATTTCTGCCAATTGATCAGAAATATCACCCTTATCATCTTTAAATTTATTAGTATAAGTTTGCATTATTTCATGTGCAGATAGTTTATCATTTGGTACGTCATCTAAAAGAGTAAGGTAGTCGTCTGTACCTATACCCTCCCATACGTGTGAAAGATATTTTTGCAAAGGGTTTTCTATGCCGTTGATAGTAATATCTTTTTTATTGGTAAATAATTTCTCAACAGAAGCTTTTATGTTCAAATGGTCAGCATTATTTTTTCTTCTAAGAAATAATATGACTGTATTAGTTCCTGTTGCCATAAAAGTATTAGAACCTAACTCTACTATGCTTATAATGTCAAAGTAGTTTAATATTATTTCCCTAGTTTGTGTATAGATACCCGTATTACTCAATATACTACTAGGAAGGATAATACCTGCCATACCACCATCTTTAAGTAATTGTTTAGTTCTCTCTATAAACAGTGTTTCTATCTCTGAACTCTGGTCTGTAAGTCTATCATAAAGAGTGAAGTTATCTTTTGCTTTTTCGCTATCCATCATGGACTTAAATGAAGAAACAGAATAAGGAGGATTTGAAATCACTACGTCAAACTCTTTATTATCTTGTTTATATGTTTTATCTGTTGCAACAAGTCTATCTTTGTACTCTTTAGCTGTAGCAAAGTCAGCTAAACCATCTCCATGTATTACTTTGGCTAAGCCATCACCATGCAAATAACAACTAACCTTTGCTGTTTTCACAAGTCTATAGTCTTTCTCTATAGCATAAACATAATCTTCTGCCCAATCAAAAGGGTCTGCTTTCCAACTTTTAATGGCTCTTTTTGAAGTAGGTGTTAATTTACTTTCATCTATGGTATCAATGTACTTTTGAACTTCTTCCATCGACTCCGTAATAAAATGCCCAGAACCAGCAGCATAGTCAATGATAGTAGGGAGTAAATCAGTTTTATCTCCCCTACTTACTTTCTCTTCAACTATCTGAGTAATAGGCATACTTTTTATGATAAATCTTGCAAGGGGTACTGGCGTAAAAAATTGACCTGATTCTTGTTTCAGTCCTGTGGTTAAAAGTAATTCAAAAAAATCACTTAAGAACTGTTGTCTATAATTATAACGTATCTGATAGGTTTGGAGTAATTCAACTATCTCTTTAACTACTATGGCATTTTCATTAAAAGAATCATCATCATATACTTCTTTTATAGCAAATTCATTATTTTTCTTGAGCCGTATCTCGGTAAGCATCTCTTTGAATTTGGCTTTATACTCATCATCAACCTGTTGGAATTGTTTGTCAAATTCACTGTCACTTACATCAGTTACTTTTTTTTCAAGCAACTCATTCATTCCTCTTGTATAAAGGTCAGAAAGTCTTTTTTGAAAAGATATATGAGTATCTTCACCCTCTAACCACTGGAAGTGATGTTGTTCATCATCACTTCTGTCTTCATCTATGATTTTACATAAGAAAAGTGTAAATATCTTATTAAAAGCATTAGGCTTATCGGAGACTACATTGTGTCTAAGAATCTCTAAAAAACGATTAAATATAAAACTACTATCTTCTTGTTTTAGTACTTGTAAATCTTGTTTAGTCAATGCTTTACTTACAAAAGCGTAAGCACTTGCATAATTTTCAAAGACACCATTGTTTTTAGAAAGTTTATTCCATCTATCATAAAAGTCTTTTACATTACTTGTGGCTCTATACTCATTTTCTATCTTAATAATTTCATTTTTATAAACTACATTTTTCCCATCTAACTTAGAAGCATATAAAACTAAAATTTCTGCTTTTGTATCTTGTTGAAAATACGTAAAGAGCTGTCCCCCATTTTTTTGTAAACTGGAAAATTCTTTTTCAAACTCTTTACCCCAAGTTTTGCACTCTATCATCATGTAAGGACTATTGTTTTGTGTAACCAGTATATCTAATCGTCCACTTGTACCATGTCCTGTTTTCCATTGTTTTTCTAAAATAATATTTTCTGGAGCATAGCCCTTTTCAAGTAGTCTGTCAACACATTCTAAAACAACAAGGTCTTCAGATTTTACTAAATTTTGTGTGGATTTTTTACTATCATTAAAGAATATTTTTGAACCAAAGTTGATACTCTTTTTTTGAGCATCAAACTCTATACTGTAGCTACTATGAAGGGTATATTTTTTTTCAAAAAGATCAGTAGTATTTTCTTTAGGTATAAAACCCAATGCTTTTATTAATTCTAACATTAAAACCCTCCTTTTTCACAATTATATTACATTTTGTAATTTTTTTATAAAAAAATGTCAAATTGACATCTTTTACTTATAGTGTCCCATTTTCGTACATCGCACGCATTTTTTCTTTTTCTTTAGCACGTTTGACTTTTTCTGCTTCGCCCAGTCTATAGTCTGAGACAGAAAAGCCTAGCCACATCAGTATAGGTGATGCCACAAAGATAGAAGAGTACGTACCCACAATCACACCTACAAGTAAAGTAAATGCGAAACCATGGATGATCTCTCCACCAAAGATAAAGAGGGTTAACACCACAAAAAATGTTGTAAGTGATGTAAGTGTCGTACGTGAAAGTGTACGTGTGACAGATTCATCTATGATATCTGATAAATCTGGTTTCTTGATCGTTTGTATCCCTTCACGGATACGGTCAAAGACGATGATCGTATCGTTCAAGGAGTACCCGAGTATAGTAAGAAGTGCTGCTAAGATGTCAAGGTTTACCTCTACATTAAACAAGACGATCATCCCCATAGCAATAGTAACATCATGCACCAGTGCCAACACAGAAGCCACCGCAAAACGCCACTCGAATCTAAACGATATGTAGATCAAAATACCAATAATGGCGATGATCATCGCCATAAGCCCCTTTGTTCGTAATTCTGAGCCTACTTTTGCACCGATCATATCTACACGTCTGACTTCAAGTGTACCTGTGTCTTTGAGTAATAAAGCTACTGTCTTACCTACATCTTCACCCAAAACACTTGAAGACATTTTAGTACGGATGACTACTTCTTCATCGCTACCAAAAAAAGTCACTGAAGCACCCTCATACGTTTTATCTACCGTAAGAGCTTCTCTGATGTTCTCAATAGGTGCTTTGCCTTCATACTTTACTTGAATGAGTGTACCACCGGCAAAATCCACACCTAGGTTAAACCCTTTTGTAAATATAAGTCCTAACGACAAAGTAAGCAATACAATAGAAAGCACACCAAAACGTTTACTCTTCTGCATCAAAGAGAGTGGTTTTTTGTATTTAAAAATTTCCATTATTTGACCTCCTCAGCTTTGATTCCAAACCAAAACCCTAATTTGTTCTTGTCTATTCTTGGAAGTAACCACTGGTAAATACCATGCGTACCCATTATCGCTGTCAACATAGATGCCACAATACCGATACCCATAGTGATAGCAAACCCTTTAATGGCACCTGTACCATACACCACAAGTACAACTGCAGCGATAAGTGTTGTAACATTGGCATCAAAAATAGCTGTAAACGCATTATTATAGCCATTCTCTATGGACTTGCCTATGGACTTGCCTTGGTGAAGCAATTCACGTATACGTTCGTTGATAATGACGTTGGCATCTACTGCCATACCGACTGTAAGGACGATACCTGCCATACCTGGTAAAGTAAGTGTCGCACCTGCAAGTGACATCACTGCTAAGATAAGGAAAAGATTCCCAATGAGCGCAACATTGGCGATCACACCTGCCATACCATAATAGATCACCATAAAGAATACCACCAACACAAAACCAAGTGCAAGTGCCAAAGAACTAGCCTTAATGCTATCTGCACCCAAACTAGGCCCTATGAAACGCTCAGATTCTATGACAACCGGTGCCAACAATGCACCTGAACGTAAAGCGATAGCCAGATCTTGTGCTTCTGAAAAAGTAAACCTTCCAGATATTTGTACACGACCCCCACCAATACGTTCATTGATGTTTGGCGCAGAGTAAACTTTTTGATCTAAAACAACTGCCATACGTTTCCCTACATACTTACCTGTAAAGTCACCAAATATCTTTGCACCTTGTCCGTTGAGTGTGAAGTTTATCACCGGTTGGTTTTGCTCATCAAACCCTACGCTTGCATCGGTAAGCATAGAACCATCAAGTACGGGAATTTCACGTAGCAAATACTTCTCAGGCGTATTGACATCTGTGAGTATCACATTNCCGTAACTTTTAGCCTCTTGATCACTCATCGTCTCCACTCTGGCGATACGCTCTTCATCTACTGCCATAAGCTGTAAGTGTGCGGCGCGTTCTATGAGTTTTTTAAGACGTTCGATGTCTTCTCTACTTTCGATACCTGGTACTTCTACTAAGATCTTGTCAGTACCCTGCTTAGCAACAGTTGGTTCTGCTAGTCCAAACTCATTGAGTCTGTTTCGTATAGTATCTACTGCTTGTCCGATGGCATCTTGCTCAGTACGCTGTTTTTCTTCCTCTGTCATCTGCAGTGAAAACTTTAAAGCATTTTTTGTAAGTACCGTACCTTTGACCTCTTTAGCGATCAATGCTGTTGCTTTTGTCACATCATCATTGTCTAAAAGTTCAAAAGTAATGGTGCCGTCTTCATTCATACGAAGCTCATCAAAGATGATCTCTTCATCATCAAACAGATACTTCACCGTTGCCGCCATCGACTTAGTACGTGACTCAATGGCTACTTCACTTTTGATACCCAAAAGCATATGTAACCCACCTTGAAGGTCAAGTCCCAATATAATTTTTTTACCTTGTTCACTTTGTGTCAAAGAAGGCATCGAAAAAACGATACCAAAAATGAGTGCAAAAGCTAAAAGTACTACTCTGTAATTAAGCGTCTTCACCCAACTCTACCTTTTTTGATACATATGCTCTGTCAAGTTTGACAATAGTGTCATCATTTAGTTTGATTTTGATAAAATCTTCTTCTGGTTTAACAATCACAGCGATGAGACCGCCTGTAGTGACGATCTTGTCACCTTTGTCAAGTTCTGAAAGCATAAGCTTGTGTGCTTTTTGCTGTTTCTGCTGTGGTCTGATGATCAAAAAATAGAAAATCGCAAATAATAAGATAAGTGGCAAAAATGAACCAATAACGCTGCCTTGTTGTTCCATAGGAATCCTTTTGAATAAAATTAGTCAATATTTTAGCACTTTTGAGATAACAAGAGGCTTGATAATAGCAATGCTAAGCTCTACCTTCATTTACCTCAACCACTGGGGCATTTCACATCCATTTGTTAACACAACCTTTGGTATTTTAACTCTTTATTTGTTACTCGATGCTTCTAAAAAAGTGTGGTTTTTTTCAGGCTTTTTTATAGGGCTACTTTGGTTTTGGTGGATAGTGCTCAGTTTTAAACATTATGATATGCCCTGGGCTATACCCATCGGTCTACTATTCATTATGCTAAGTTATGGTGTCATCTTTTGGCTCATCGCCTACCTCGCAGAAAAACTCAATGCATTACTGCCTACCACCCAAAACCTGCTACCTCTAACACTCAAAGCCCTAGGACTACTAACGTTAAGCTACATACATCCTTTTGGTTTTGATTGGCTAAAGCCTGAACTTGTATTTGTAGAAAGCTACCTAGGCATACACAAATGGCAATTTGCACTTGTACTGCTCGCCATCATGCTCAGTCACTGGAAAAAACAACTTTTGTACCTTTTCCTCATCGTTTTTGCCTACCAGCCTACACAAATGGTCGATTTTATAGACCCTACGGGGGGTATATCAGTTGTAGGGTCGATAAAATCGACCAAAAATATCTTAGATAACATACACGTAGCTACCACACATACCACAGTCAAAGACAAATGGAATGAGTCACTCCATCCTACACAGTTTCAAGCCATATTCAAAACCATAGACCAAGCTATCGCTGAGAAAAAAACCCTCATCATCTTCCCTGAATCTGTCTTTCCTGTATTTCTCAGCCGTTCCCAAACACTTATGAAGAAGCTTCAAGCAAAAGCAAAGTCCATTTCCATCGTTGCAGGTGGACTATACTGGGACGGTCAAACACCTAGAAACTCTACCTACATCTTCACTGAAGGTAAAGTCACAGTGGCAAACAAGGTCCTCTTAGTACCTTTTGGAGAAAGTAACCCACTCCCCGACTTTTTAAGTGACTGGGTCAACAAAGTCTTTTATGATGATGCCATAGACTACAGGGCAAGCTCTGAGGTCATAGACTATAAAGTAAATGGAATAACCTATAGAAATGCCATCTGTTTTGAAGCCACCTCAGAGAAACTCTATGAAGGCAACCCAAAACAGATGATAGTGCTTAGTAACAATGGCTGGTTCACACCATCTATAGAACCGACTTTGCAAAAACTCTTATTGACCTATTACAGTAAAAAATATGGGACAACTATTTATCATAGTGTAAATATGTCAGATTCTTATGTGGTTCAAAACAGAAACTGTTTAGATATAAAACTTTGAAGCCCTTAGGAGCTTAAGAGCATGTGTGATCTTCTCTTCAAGCTCTTGTTTGTGTGTACACAATAATGGTTCTATATCTAATGTGTTTGTCTCATCAGACTGATCTTTTATGGCGTTCAGTATCTGCTCTCGCTCTTTACAGTTACGATACTCACGTAGAGGTTTTAAAAGTATATTTAGTTCATCGACGATGATTTGTGTCTTTTTTTCTCCAAGTATATGAAAAAAGTCTTCTATCAATGTTTGAAGAGAATCAATAGACACATAAAGCTCTTCAAGCATATCCTCATCATGCCCATCTTTAGTGCCTGCAAGTAATGTTTCCAATCCACTCAAATGTTGTTTGACTAACTTCACTACCTCATCTTCCAAAGAAGCACACCTGGAATGCTCCTGTTCTTGTACTTCACGCGTGAGGATCTGCACCAACTGTTTAAAGGGTTGGGAGTAAAGCATTTGTGAGATATTGCGATGTTCTTTAAAGATCAGGCTCTTAATTTCCTTATGGAGGCTTGGGTGCACACCTTCTTTTGTCTCACACAACTCTTCTAAAAAATAAAGGTAACGTAAAAGCTTTGTTTGCTCATGATAACGTAGCAATAAATTGGTGCAAACACTCTGAATATTTGGGTCAAAAAAGTCTGAAAAAGTCTCTAACAGTGTGGCACTTCGTCGTAGAATGACACGTAAGCGATGTAAAGAAGCACTAAATTGTTTTTGCTGATAGTTAGTTTTATAGTGGTGCAAAAGACGAAGGTTTCTATAAAGTACTAGCGAGACACCGTCACGCACATAAAGTCTTGTAGGGACTTGCCAAAAAAAGAGGTTGGGTGCTTCAAAAGCATCGATCTTATCAAAAAGTTTGTTCACATTATATTCCATCACTTCAACACACAAAGCCAAGGACTTGTCGCTATACTTTTCGTCTTTGTCAATCTCTTTGAGCATCAAAGGCTGCAGTGCCTGTAATGCCTCTGACTCCTCTGTTAATCTATCACTTTTAGTATAAACAACAAGAATATAGAGTCCTTTGAGTTTTTTTAAGTACTTATAAATCACAAAGGTTTCTTGACCTATATCGATGCTGTAGGATTTTTTTACAACTTTTCTACCTATATACTGCCTACGTGCTAGTTTGTATTGCTCTTGAGTGACGGCTCTCTTTTCTTCTTGACCTTCACTATCTATCGTCACTTCTGTATAGGTATCTGGAAAGTGTTTGGTGTAGTAATGCAGCGTATCTCTATCTGAGTGTACGTAGAACTGTTCTGTTTGCTCAAGGGTAACTGTCTTCTCTTTAAGCCATCGCTTAATGTCAGGAGATACTAAAAATTTACGTTGTATATCATTCATAATACCGATTATAACCAAGTACACTTCATTTGTTGTACTAGCAGTAACTTTTTTAAAGCATAAAATCCATTTTATGAAAAAATCTCTCTCAATACAATTTGATGATACAATCTGAAAAATAAAAAGCACAAATGACTACGCCATGAAACTAAAAATATGAACCCAAAGAACTTCTATCTAGCACCCATTAAAGGGTACCAATACTTTTCCAAGATGTTTCCTGCAAATTGTAGGTACTACCCTTCTTGTTCTGAGTATGCCGCTTGGCAGTTTGAGTTTAATGCGCCACATAAAGCATTGATAGCAAGTTCTTTACGTATTTTGCGTTGTAACCAATTATTCAGAGGAGGCATTGACTATCCCTTGGTAGTTTATATACCTCAAAAACATTCATCGGTACTCACTTTTAATGCAGAATGTGGCACAATAAAAATACGCTACTGGCTCGTGCCAAAAAGTACTCAAATAAACAATAAACACTACTATATAGTAAAGGATTTTAATGCAACTAAACGCTCCACTTGATATGCACTTACACCTTCGTGACGGAGAAATGTTAGAAAATATTGCTGCCTTGTCAGCCCACACTTTTTCAGGTGCGATCATCATGCCAAATCTTGTGCCTCCTGTAAGCAGTAAAGAAGAGGTAGTTGCCTACAAAGATCGAATTATGTCGGCTATTGGAAGTGAGAATTTCACCCCGTATATGACGCTCTTTTTTAAACCAAGTTATGACAAAGCTTTTTTAGAGAGCATCAGGGATGAGATCACTGCCATCAAGCTCTACCCTGCTGGTATCACCACTAACTCTGAGGGTGGAGTGAGTGGTTTTGATGTGGAAGAGTTACGCCCTGCTTTAACGGCGATGAGTGAACTAAACATACCTCTTTGTGTACACGGAGAGACCAATGGTTTTGTGATGGACAGAGAAGCAGAGTTTGTAAGTATTTATGAACGTTTGGCTTCTGCCTTTCCTAAACTCAAGATCATCATGGAGCACATCACTACCAAAGAAAGTGTTGCTGCGCTTGACAAGTTTGAAAACCTATATGCAACCATTACAGTACATCATTTGATCATTACTCTAGATGATGTAGCAGGAGGGATGCTCAAACCACACCTCTTTTGTAAGCCTATCGCCAAACGTCCTGAAGACAGAGACGCTTTACTTAATGTAGCACTCTCAGCCCATCCTAAAGTGATGTTCGGCTCAGACTCTGCACCTCACCCAAAACATGCCAAAGAGTCTTGTGGTTGTGCTGCTGGTGTGTTTACTGCACCCATAGCGCTACAAGTCTTGGCTGAACTTTTTGAAACACACAATGCGCTAGACAATCTCCAAGCCTTTATCTCCACCAATGCACAAAACATTTATGGTGTCACACCCCCTAGTAAAATAGTACATTTGGAGAAAAAACCTTTTAAAGTGCCTTCGGACTATAATGGTGTTGTACCGATGTATGCAGATGAAGAATTATCCTACAGTCTTAGGGAAGTGTAAATTTAACGATAAAAGTACCTAGTTTTATCATCCATATGTATCTTGACATTAAAATGGTAACACCTAAGATTATGAAAACAGAAATCAGACATTTTAAGTCCTCTACTGTAGAATAATTTGATAATATAATACAAATGAATAAGGATTGTATATGATTGCAAATAATATTGATGAGCTTATAGGAAATACTCCTCTTGTCAAGATCAACGCTTTGTCTGAAGAGACAGGTGCTACCATTTTGGGCAAGTGTGAGTTTATGAACCCCACTTCTTCTGTGAAAGACCGTATCGCTTTCAATATGATAAATGAAGCTTTAAAGTCTGGTGCCATAGACGAAAGTACTACTATCATAGAGCCAACATCGGGTAATACAGGTATAGGACTTGCCGCTATATGTGCAGCAAAAGGACTTAAACTTTTACTGACAATGCCAGAGTCCATGAGTATAGAAAGACGTAGACTCTTAACACATCTAGGTGCAGAGCTTGTACTCACACCTGCTTCTGAAGGTATGGGTGGTGCTATCACTAAAGCTGATGAGCTTGAAAAAGAACTGCCAAATGCCAAAGTCTTACAACAGTTCAACAACCCAGACAACACAGATATCCACCGAAGGACCACTGCTGTGGAGATACTTAAAGATTGTGAGAATGACTTAGATATCTTTATCGCTGCAGTCGGTACAGGGGGAACACTTACAGGTACTTCAGAGGTACTCAAAGAAAAAATTCCAAACCTCATCAGCATAGCACTAGAACCCATAGGTTCACAAGTACTCGCAGGACAAGGTGCTGGTCCACACAAAATCCAAGGTATCGGTGCAGGTTTTATCCCTCAAATACTCAATACCGATATCTACGATGAAGTCATCCCCGTAAGCGATGAAGATGCTTTTGCTATGGCACGTAAAGTAGCCAAAGAAGAAGGTCTACTCATTGGTATCTCTGCTGGTGCAAACCTACATGCCGCACAACTTGTTGCTTCACGTCCTGAAAATAAAGGAAAAACCATCGTCACGATACTCTGTGACACTGCTGAACGTTACCTCTCTACGGATCTATTTCAGAACTGATGTCTGACCTTACTTTACTTGAAACCATCAAAATTGAAGATGGGAAGGTCATGCACCTTCCTTATCATCAAACACGATGCACAGAAAGTAGAAAAGCACTCTTCAAAGCACAAGATATCCTTGATCTTGACCCTGTTATAAAAGCACCTCCTCTAGGAGTTTGGCGCTGTCGTATATGTTATGCACAGCGCATCAAAAGTATCGAATATATCCCCTATGTGACAAAAACGATACATATACTTAAAATTGTCCCTTCAACACTCAATTATGCATACAAATATGCAGATAGATCTACACTCTCTTCCTTACTAGATAAGCAAGGTGATGCTGATGACATTATCATTGAAAAAGAGGGATACCTCACAGACACCACCATTGCAAACATAGCCTTTTATGATGGAAAGCAATGGTTTACCCCTAGTAAACCACTACTTGAAGGCACAACAAGAAGAAGATTACTTGACGAGGGTTTTTTGCAAACAAAGGACATTAGAATACAAGACCTTCAAGATTACACACAAGTGGCTTTAATGAATGCTATGATAGGATTTGATATCGTAAAAAATACACATATCCAAGATACAGAAGGTAACATCTATGACTATTAACCTCTTGCAAACCGTAGAATATAAAGCCATTATGACAGAGCATATCACTAAAACTATTGGCTATTTGTTTAGTAAAGATCAAGATTTTGGACTCGCTTGTGAAGTCAAACACATTGATTTCAATCCTGAACTACCTAACGATCTTAAAGAGAGTTTTAACGAGACAGTGTTATTTATATTGAGTGGATACACTTTAGAAAGTGCCAAATTAGAAGAGGGGTATTTTTCATTTGAAGCAGGGTTTGGGCCAGATAATTTTGATTCTGTCGTAACAGTCCCTCTACTTGCGATCAAGCAAATACTTGTAGGGGACACCCCTATTGTTCTCAATTTTTCAGAACCTAGTGAAGAGAAAAAACCTGCCTATACACCTGACACAACCTCCAGTAAAAACTCCATGGAGGCGTTACTTAAAAACCCTGAAAATAAAAAACTTTTACAAAAGAGAAAATAAATTCTCTATGCGTCACAATGTCCTGTTAAGATAAAGTCTACGACATTATCTACATAGGCATTATGCTTATTTTCTTTCGAATACGCAATATAGAATTTACGTGTCATTGCATATCCTCTAATACGCGCTTCAAATAGTGTGCCTTCAGCTACTTCATCTGCAATAGCATGTCTTGAGATAACAGAAACAACAGGTTTGTCTGTATTTTTCTCACTTTTTTTGATGGTTTGCAGTACCGCAGTGGTATTACTCACTTCTGAAAGCACATCAAACGTTTTACAAGAAACACCTAACTCTTCAAATACTTCAGAAACAATACGTCTCGTATGAGATCCCTCATCACGACAGATCCACGAGAAGTCATACAGCTCTTCAGTTTTCAACATTTTAGAGATAGGTACATTAGAAACAACTACTAATTCATCTTCTAACCATTCTCTATAGATAAGATCATTATCCATGACTGGAGACTCTAAAAGTCCAACATCTAGTTTTCTGTCTTTTAATTTTTGAACAATATTATCACTTACATCAATAGACAGACTGATATCATTATGAATCGCTTTCCCAATGGTGTTGAGACATTGACCTGGTATCACATAAGTACCTATAGTATAGGATGCACCCAGTCTAAATGTAATTTCTTTGTTGATAATCTTTAAAATATCTTTTTCTGAAGAATGAATTTCTTTTTCAATTCTTGTTGCAACTTTATAAAGTTCTTCACCTTCACTTGTAAGTTTGATACCATTTTTTTTACGCTCAATCACTTTACACGCAAGATACTTTTCTATGAACTTGATCTGTTGCGTGACGGCTGGTTGTGAAATACCTAATTTCGCTGATGCTTTTGAGAAACTTCTTTCACGGGCTACCGTTAAAAATGTTTCTAACTTTACAAAATCTTTTAACATATATTATTTCCTTTATCTATACTTTTATACATACTTTTTCCAAATAACTCTAATTATATCTAATTATATCTTAAAGAAAGTAATAACTAATAGTTATATTTTATATTTATAACTTCATGTGTACAGCACAGCATAAACCTTTTCAAGGTATAATTAATACTATTAGGAGAATCAAAAGCAATGGAAGAGATATTAAGTTCACTTAACCCCGCACAATGTGAAGCAGTACAGCACATAGATGGGCCCATGCTTATCCTGGCAGGTGCAGGTTCGGGAAAGACTAAAACCCTTACTAGCAGGCTAGCATACCTTGTAGGTGAGGTAGGCATAGACCCTGCAAATACCCTCACCCTCACTTTTACCAACAAAGCAGCAGCACAGATGCGTGAACGTGCGTTAAAACTTATGCCAGACAAGGTCTCTTACCCTCCTCTACTCTGTACCTTCCATAAGTTTGGATTATTATTTTTAAAATTTCATATAGAAAAACTAGGCCGTAGCAATGCTTTTGTGATCATAGACAGTGATGACAAAAAACGTCTCTTACGTAGTATCGCTAAAGAGCTCAATGTAGATCTCAATATCGCTTTTATCGCTTCAGAAATCTCCAAATACAAAAACTCTCTTCTCTCTCCGGAACTTGTACTCGAAAAAGCAGAACTCCCTGAGTACAAAAAAATAGCTAGCATCTATGTAGCCTATCAAAAAAACATTGAAGAGAACAACCTTGTAGATTTTGATGACTTGCTGATGCTTACCTACAAAATACTCGCTTCAAATGATGCACTTCGTAAAGAAACAAGTAACCATTATACTTATATCATGGTAGATGAGTACCAAGATACCAATGAATTACAGTTTCAATTGCTTGAACTACTCTCTTCTGAGCATAACAACCTTTGTGTCGTGGGAGATGATGACCAGAGTATCTATGGATGGCGTGGTGCAAACATACGTAACATCTTAGAATTTGCAGACAACTTTGATGTGTGTAAGGTAGTTAAGCTAGAGACAAACTATCGTTCTACTGAGCCCATACTTAAAGCTGCTAACACGCTCATAGAACACAACTCTACGCGTTTGGGTAAAAAGCTTACTTCACACAAAGGTACAGGACAAGAGGTCAAACTCTTACACTCACTAGATGAGTCTATGGAAGCCAAAGCCATTGCCCATGACATACAAAAACTACTAGATGAGGGAACCGACCCTGATGAGATTGCTGTACTTTACCGTATCAATGCGCTTTCTCGTTCACTAGAAGAGGGCTTTACCAAGGCTGGACTAAGCTTCAAGCTCATCGGTGGTATGCGTTTTTATGAAAGAGCGGAGATCAAAGATCTTATCTCTTACCTTAGAGTCCTCTCAAACCCCCATGATGACTTTTCACTTATACGCATCATCAACAAACCCAAGCGTGGCATAGGAAAAGCTTCCATAGAGAAGTTACAAAAGGCTGCTTTTGAGACACACACATCACTCTATGGCTATATACTAAAGTCTGCAACTGGTGAAGTAGAGTCCGTAGTCAGTAAAAAAGTAACTACAGCCTTAAGCAAACTGGTAGATGATATCAACCTTTTACAAGAATCTTTAGAAAAAGAACTTGGTAACTTCATCACACTGTTTGAAGAACACATCAAGCTCAAAGACCACTACGCAGCGATGGTAGATGGCATGGATCGCATACTTAACATAGACGAGTTTTACGGTTACTTTAGGGATGCAGTGATCAAAAATCCAGACCTCACACTCGATGAATTTCTCAACGAGATCTCACTCCAAAGTGACCAAGACCAAGTCGAAGAAGACAGCATTACCATCATGAGCATACATGCTTCCAAAGGCTTAGAGTTTGAACACCTCTTTGTCATAGGCTTAGAAGAAGAATTCTTCCCTCTTCTTGGGGAAGGATCAAATATGGAAGAAGAGCGCCGTTTGGGCTATGTAGCCATCACTAGAGCGAAGTCTGACCTTACACTCTCCTATGTCGACAGCCGTTTTTACAAAGGTCGCCGTAAGATGATAGACAAAAGCCGCTTCTTAGGTGAATCTGGACTTATACAAGACACCAGTCTTAAGATAACCAAATCATCTGGATTTAAAAAAGGTGATTTGGTCAAACATAAGATATTTGGGATAGGGCGTGTCCAGGCTGCCAACAAATCAGGAAAAGAATACAAGCTGCTGATAAACTTTGGTGGAAACAAAAAAGAAATTTTAAGTTCTTTTGTACAAAGTATCTAATGAACCGCCTCTTCGTTGTAAACAAACCGATATTTCGTACTTCTAATGGTTATATGGGCTACGTCAAACGTAAGTATAGCACCAAAAAAGTAGGCTTTTCCGGTACCCTTGACCCCTTTGCCACAGGCTGTCTCATCGTAGCTACAGGGCAATACACCAGACTCTTCCAATACCTCAACAAAACACCCAAAAGCTACAAAGCTACTCTATGGCTAGGAGCAAATTCTCCAAGCCTTGACATAGAAAAGGTCGATAGCATCAAAGAAGTTGCAGCATTTTCAGAAGAGAAGATAAGAGAAGTCTTGCACTCCTTAAAAGGTGAACTTTCCTACTACCCACCTAAGTTCTGTGCGAAGAAGATCAACGGGAAACGCGCTTATGAACTTGCACGTGCAGGAGAAGAAGTAGATTTAAAAACCATCACATCCACCATCTATGACATCAAACTACTCAACTACAACCACCCTTTTGTACACTTTGAAGCCAAAGTCAGTGAAGGTACCTACATTCGTAGTTTAGGTGCCCTAGTTGCAGATAAACTAAGTGTTGATGGTACACTCTCTAGCCTTCATCGTATCCATGAGGGGCAATTTTATTTTGAAGATGAAAAAGCACTCAATCCTTTTACCCACTTGGCACTTCCATCAAATGTCTATACAGGAGATGAGGAGTTTATGGAACTAGGGAAAAAGCTTGGCATAGAGTATTTTGAGTTACAAGATGAAGGGGTTTACCTTATAGAAACTTCTGGATTTTTTTCTATCATTGAGATACTAGATGGTGAAGTGAAGTATCGGTTTAATCGAATACCCAAATTTGAGAAAAATTAATCAGCTTTCTTATTTACAGTATTGCGTATGGTAGTAATTCTCCTTTTTTTATGAAGTCTTATTTCAATCTTTTTTTAGTGTATAATACGCATACAATTTCTATGAGAAGGATTTAGTGATGGGTGGTTTTGAAGGTGAGGGTGAGGGTGGATACTGGGAGAGTGATCAAATTTCAAGACTAATGACTAAAAATGACACTCACCAAAAAAAAGCTCATAGATCAAATTCAGATATAGAAGAACATAATGCAGTCTATAGTATTAAAGCCTATGCAAAAGTCAATATATTTTTAAAGATCACTGGTCATAAAGATGGTTACCATACCCTACTCTCTCGTTTTATGCGTGTGGAAGATTTGTATGACACCATAGCATTTGAACCTTGTGAGTGTGAGACTTTTACTATAGAGGGATGTGAGGGTGTGCCTCTTGAGTCAAATACTATCTATAAAGCCTATAAAGCGCTCAATGACTATACAGGTGACCTTGACATTCTCGACTACTTTTATAAACATAAGGTGGTTGTCACCAAGCGTATCCCTTCTCAAGCAGGTTTAGGAGGTGGCAGTTCGGATGCTGCTGCTTTTATACGTTTGGTCAAAGAAGTATGTAACCTTATACTAAGTACTGATGAATTGGCCAAAATAGGAAGCACCATAGGTGCAGACCTTCCTTTTTTCATCTATAACTACCCTTCAGCCAATGTCTCTGGCTTTGGAGAAGTGGTCGAATCCTTTGAAGAAGAACCTCTAGCACTTGAACTCTATACGCCAAACATAGGCTGCGATACTTCGCTAGTCTACAAAACCTTTAAAGAACATCTGCTA
>JGI24023J19991_10000369_pt1 | contig 35163 bp, 26 predicted proteins | sample Cruoilmetagenom1_FD_19991 | JGI IMG/M metagenome (IMG submission 19991)
ATCATCTCTCTTATTTTTTAAAAGTTATTGCTAACTTCAAATTTATAAGTTGAGATGATTCTTTAAGTAGTCTCAGACACACTTTTTTGGACGGTATCGAAGTAAATAGGAAACCCCGACCCAAGGGTAGGGGATTTTTTACTTTAAAAATAAAAATTTAAAATGTGTGTTCGAGCACTTTTTTTGTTTTTTCCTTGTTTATTTGAATTTAAATTCTATTTTTGTTATGGAGTTATTATCTATTTTAGATTAATAATTTCAATATATACTAACTTTAAATCAAATTTTATGTGCAAAAAATTAATTGTATTATTTTTATTAATTTTGGGTACGAGCACACTTTTTGCTCAAAGCAAAGAAATCACAGGTTTAGTAACATCTAAAGATGATGGAGCTCCTTTACCTGGCGTAAGTGTTATTGTACAAGGTACCACTAAAGGTACAGAAACTGACTTTGATGGAAAATATTCCATTCAAGTATCAACAGGAGATGTTCTAAGTTTTTCATTTATTGGGATGAAAACAACATCAATAACTGTTGAAGAATCTAACACTTATGACATAGCTCTAAGTGAAGATAGTGCTAGTCTTGAAGAAGTAGTTGTAACTGCTTTGGGAATTAAAAGACAAAAAAGATCACTTACTTATGCAACTCAAAAAGTAAGTACAGAAGAAATTTCAAAAGCAAGACCCTTAAATGTAGTAAACAGCCTTTCTGGAAAAGTCGCAGGTATCTCTGTAACTAGAAGTGGTTCAGGTGTTGCTGGTGCTTCAAAAGTTATATTAAGAGGAAGCAGATCAATTTCTGGTAGTAGTCAGCCCATCTATGTTGTTGATGGTGTTGTTGTTAGTAATGGTATTGAGAATATAAGTCCAGATGACATTGAGTCTATTGATGTATTGAGAGGCCCCAATGCTGCGGCTCTTTATGGTAGTAGAGCAAATAATGGAGCAATTGTCTTGACTACTAAATCAGGACAAAGTATTGGTAAGAAATTCTCAATAAATATAAGTAGTACTATAACAGGAGAAAATGTAAATATTCTTACAGATTATCAAAATGAATTTGGTCAGGGTGTTGATGGTGTTTACAGTGCAAACACGACAAACTCTTGGGGTCCAAGAATGGATGGTCAGTCTGTAGCACATTGGTCCAGTGATCCAAACTTCGGGTCAGCTCAATATAATTTTAGTCCTCAACCAAATAATGTAAAAGATTTTTTTCAAACAGGTTTTAATATAGCATCTAATTTATCCATTTCAACAAATAATGAAAAGACAAGTACTTATTTCTCTTATACCAATACAAAAGCAGTAGGTGTAGTTACAAATAATGAACTTAAAGGACATAACTTTAGTGTTAGAGTAAGTTCAAAAATAACTGATAAGTTAAAGGTTGATGGAAAATTAAATTATATTCAACAGAGAATAAATAATGAATTAGATCAAGGAGAGAGTTTTTCTAATCCTATTAGACACGCACTACGTTTACCAAGAAATATTAGAACTGAAGATGCTAAGATATTTGAATTTAGTGATCCTTCAGGAAACACTTTACAACATTACTGGAAACCTAATGACAATGGAGGTGCAAATCCATATTGGACTATCAATAGAAACTTAAGTGAGTTGTTAAAGGATAGAGTACTAGCCTCTGCTTCATTAAGCTATGAACTAACACCAGAATTAACTGCTCAAGTTAGAGCCTCAATGGATAAACTTGTTGCTTCTAAAGAAACAAGTTGGTATAATGATTCTTATATTATAGCTGATAATGGAGATTATTTCACAAGGAATGGTCAAGGACAAGAATTTAATGGCGATGTATTACTATCGTATAAAAAAGAAATTAATAAAGATTGGAAATTTAATGTAAATGCTGGTGCAAATTATAATCAAATTGATATAAAAACCGTAAATACAAGAAATAATGGTTTGAATGTAGCTAATTTATTTGCTGTAAATAACGCAGTAGGTATTAGTGTAACACAAACCGTTTTTCCAAAAAAAGTAAATTCTATCTATGGTTTTGGGCAAATATCTTATAAAAATGCTCTTTTCTTAGACATTACTGGTCGTAACGATTGGAGTTCTACTTTACCTTCGGCAAATAGATCTTATTTTTACCCTTCAATTGGTCTTACAGCAGTACTTAGTGATTTGATTAAATTGCCAGAAACAATTAGCTATGCTAAGTTAAGAACTTCTTGGGCCACAGTTGGGAGTGATACTGACCCCTTTAAACTTGATAGAGCAGCAAATTTAGGCTTAGGTGGTGCTAATGGGGTTATTGAAATTTCTCCTATAAAACCTGTAGAAGATTTAAAACCAGAAAAAACAATATCAACAGAAATTGGTTTAGACCTTCGATTCTTAGAAAATAGAATTGGTTTAGATTTTACATATTATAAATCTAACACTACTGATCAACTCTTTGCGACTCCCGTACCTAGTTCATCAGGTGCATCAAGTGTTTTTCAAAATGGTGCAGATGTACAAAACACAGGTGTAGAAATTATTCTAAATTTAGTTCCTGTTAAAACAGATGATTTTACTTGGAATTTTGATTTAAATTTTGCTAAAAACAACAGTGAAGTTCTTAAAGTTGCTGAAGGATTTAATTCAATAGAATTACCAGGTAGAGATTTCTTGCGTAGATATAGAATAGAAGCGGGTAGTGAATTTGGTAATGTTTACTCTAGAGGATATCAACGAGATGATCAAGGTAGAGTAATTGTTGGAACTAATGGGATACCCTTAGTAACCCCTGGTTTTTCTGTAAACATAGCAAATTTTAATCCAGACTGGACTGGAGGTATTCGTAACACTATGTCCTATAAAAATTTTAATTTAAGTTTCTTAATTGATATTCGTCAAGGCGGTTCTGTTGCATCTTTTAGTAATGCTGTTTTAGCTGCAGATGGTGCTACATCTGAAACCTTAACTGGTAGAGATGGTACTGCTGTTTTTGGTCAAAATGTATTTGGAAATATCACAGCTGTTAAAGAAGATGGTACACCAAATGATATACCAGTAGATTCTCAAGCCTTGTGGCAAGCTTTAGGTGGTAGAAATGCCCCTGTAGGTGAAGCTTTTGTTAGAGATGCTTCAAATATTAGACTAAGAGAATTGGTGTTAGGCTATAATGTTTCACAATCCATACTTGAAAAATCACCTTTCGAATCAGCTAGTATATCAATTGTAGGTAGAAATTTATTCTTTTTCTCTAATAAAGCTGAAGATATAGACCCAGAAGTAACAACTGGTATTGAAACTACAAGTGGAAATGAAGCTGATGGTTTTGAATCTTTTTCACCACCACCAACCAGTACATTTGGTGTAAATATTAAATTCGGATTTTAACAATAAAAAATACAATTATGAAAAACATAAAATATATAATTTTATTACTCACTATTACCATTGGTTTTAGTGGTTGTACAGAAGATTTTGATGAATTAAATACTGATCCTACAAATTTAACAGAGTCTAGTATAGATTTAACAACCATTGGTTTGGTATTTGCACAATCACAACATGGTGCCATGTTACATTCACCCATAGGCCCTACCTCATTTTATCCGTGGAGGTTTCAAACTTCACAATCATTATTTTCTGATATTTATGTACAATATTTTGCTACCACAGCAGCAAATTTTGATTCAGATAAAAATGTAATTGTTGGAGGTTGGAATGCTGCAACTTGGGATGGTTTTTATTCTCATTGTGCATCACAATTAAAATTCTTTGAAGAGTTTACGGCTGAAAATGAATTACCTGTAGAGAATGCAATTGCAAAAGTTTGGAAAACTTTTGCCTACAATAGAATAACAGATTTTTATGGTCCTATCCCTTTTTCACAATTTGGTAACGGAGAAACCTCGGTAGCTTATGATACGCAAGAATCTATATATAAAACAGCCTTTGTAACTTTAGATGAGGCTGTAGCTATTCTTAAAACGAGTACTAGTAGTACAACAATCTTAGGAAATAATGATGGTATTTTTAATGGAAATGTTGAGAGTTGGTTAAAATTTGCAAACACCTTACGTTTACGTTTGGCAATCCATATCAAATATGTAGAGCCAGCATTAGCTAAAACCGAAGCTGAAAAAGCTGTTGCCGATGGTGTAATTGAAAGCAATGCTGACAATGCTTTATTAAGTACAACACCTAGTTCTAAAAATGGTTATAATGTGATTACTGCGTGGGGAGAATTTAGAATGAGTGCTGCCATGGAAAGTGTTTTGAAAGGATATCAAGATCCAAGAATGTCTATTTTTTACACACCCGCAGCTAATGGTGATTCTGATGGTGATGGAATCCCTTATGAAGGAATGAGAAATGGACAATCTAAAGGAGATAAAGGAAATGCCACATTAGACTTTAACGGATCTAATTCTGATATGGGTCCTCAATGGTTACCTGCTGCCCTAGCTGACGGAACACCTATTCGAGTTATGAGAGCTGCTGAAGCTTACTTTTTAAGAGCCGAAGGTGCACTTGAAGGTTGGAATATGGGTGGTACTACTCAAGAATTATATGAAAATGGTATAACGATGTCTTTAGCAGAATATGATGTATCAAATGCAAGTTATGCAACTAGTGTAAAAACACCAGCTACAGTTGGTGATGTAAATAATACGCCTGCGTTATCTAACATTCCTGTCAAATTTGATACAGCTGGTTCAGCTGAAAGAAAACTCGAGCAAATAATGACACAAAAATGGTTGGCTTTATATCCAGATAGTTGGGAATCTTGGACAGATGTTCGTAGAACTGGGTATCCAAAATTATATGATAGGTTAAACTCAGACAACCCTGATGTACCTGCCAATATGGTCATGCGAAGAGTGACTTTTGTCACTGCTGAATATGATAATAATAGTGACGCTGTAAACACAGCAGTTGCCTTACCAGAAATGTCTGGTGGTGACAAAGGAAGTACTAAACTCTGGTGGGATAAAAAATAGTTTATATTATCATATTTGAATTAGTTTAAAACACCAATAGATTTATTTATTGGTGTTTTTTTTACCTATTTTTACTTATTACCTATTTTATGAACCTCAACAAAATATTTTGAGGTCATAAAAGATACAACATCAAATTTATGAATTCAGCTACCAACCTTTTAATCCTCTTATTGTTTTTTGTTTTTTTCTCCTGTAATGAAACTGATAATAGTAAAATGTTTTCCTTACTTACTTCAAAAAAAACTGGAATTAAATTTAAAAATTCTATAAAAGAAACCGAAAATTTTAATGTACTCGAGTACGGATATTTGTATAATGGCGGTGGAGTATCTATTGGAGATATTAATAATGATGGTCTATCTGACATCTATTTTACTGGAAATTTAGTAGGCAGTAGATTGTACATAAACAAAGGTGATTTTAAGTTTGAAGAAATAGCAGAAAAAGCAGGTGTTTTTGCTGCCGGGTTATGGAATACTGGTACAACAATGGCTGATGTAAATGGAGATGGTTATCTAGATATTTATGTGTGTAGATCTGCTGCAAAATCAGCTGAAAAAAGAAAAAATCTATTATTTATTAATAATGGCGATCTTACCTTTTCAGAAAAAGCTTCAGCCTATGGTATTGCTGATACAGGCTATTCCACACAAGGCTCATTTTTTGATTATGATAAAGATGGAGATCTTGATTTATATGTGCTTAATCACTCAACACAAGAATTTGCAGGCTTTGAACAAATTACATCAAAGCTAAAACAACGTAAAAGTAATGATTCTGGTGATAAATTATATAGAAATGATAATGGAAAATTTGTAAATGTAAGTGATAAATCTGGACTCATTAACAACGTTCTAGGCTTTGGTTTAGGAGTTGCTGTTTCTGACATAAATAATGATAATTGGCTAGACATTTATATCTCTAATGACTATAACGAACAAGATTATCTATACATTAATAATCATGATGGTACTTTTACAGAAAGCTTAGAAAAATATATAGACCATGTTCCCCTTTACTCTATGGGTTCTGATGTGGGCGATATTAATAATGATGGATATACAGATATTATGGCTTTAGATATGCTTCCTGAAAGTAATTCTCGCCAAAAAATGGTTTCGGGTCCAGACAATTATGATAAACATAGCTTGTTAGCAAAATCAGGCTTTTATAACCAAAGCATGAGAAATATGCTTCAACTCAATAATAATGGTCAATCATTCTCTGAAATAGGTCAATTTTCTGGAGTTTCAAATACAGATTGGAGTTGGTCTCCACTTATAGCAGATTTAGATAATGATGGCTATAAAGATCTTTATATAACCAATGGCTATAAACGAGATTACACTAATATGGATTTTATCAATTTTACTGTTCAAGAAAGATTAAATGAAAAAAAAGAAACAAACAAAAAAGAAATTATAGAAAAATTTTTAAAAAAAATACCCTCTACTATTATTGAAAATTATACGTATCATAACAATAAAAATTTAACTTTTAATAAAGTAAATACTGATTGGGGTTTGAATCAAAAATCGCTCTCTAACGGTGCGGCTTATGCAGACCTAGATAATGATGGTGATATAGATCTTGTGGTAAATAATATTGATCAAGAGGCTTTTATTTACAGAAACAATTCAGAAATACACACAAAAAATCATCATCTAAAAATTAAACTCAAAGGCAATACCAAAAACACCTTTGGTATTGGTTCAAAAGTAGAACTTTACGTAAATAATCAAACCTTAACACAAGAATTGATTCCCTCAAGAGGATATCAATCTTCAGGAGATTTTAAGTTAGTCTTTGGTTTAGGAAACCAAACTGTCATACCAAAAATTAAAATCACTTGGCCAAATTCAAAAGTACAAATCCTCGAAAACATTAAAGCAGACCAAACCATTACATTACATCAAAAAGAAGCAACCCTTTCACAGAATAATGTATCCAAAACTGACAATCACTACTTTTTTACAGATGTAAGTAAAGACAGCGTTTTTTCATTTTCTCATAAAGAAAATGATTTTGTTGACTATAGAAGAGAATTACTATTACCTCACAAACTTTCTACGCAAGGCCCAAAAATCACAAAAGGAGATGTAAATAATGATGGTCTTGAAGATATTTTTATTGGAGGGGCTAAAGGAAACGCAGGAAAATTATATCTTCAACAGAATACAGGGAACTTTTATAGTTCTAGTACTACTATTTTTAGTATAGATAAAATGTCAGAAGATATAGGTGTGCTTTTCTTTGATGCTGACAATGATAAAGATTTAGATCTTTATGTAGTTAGCGGAGGGAGTGATTTTAATATTGATTCCCCTGAATTACAAGATAGGTTGTATATTAACAATGGTAAAGGACAATTCAAAAAAGGTCAAAATTCTTTACCTAAAATGTTAACAAGCGGTTCTAGTGTAACTGCTGGAGATTTTGATAAGGATGGTGATTTAGATCTCTTCATTGGAGGNAGNTTAGTACCTGGCAGTTATCCAACAACACCNAGAAGCTACCTTCTTGAGAATGATAGTAAAGGCAATTTTAAAGATATCACCTCAAAGGTAAATCCAGCATTAACACATTTAGGAATGGTTACTGATGCAATTTGGAGTGATTATAATGCTGATGGATCGTTAGATTTATTGGTAGTTGGTGAATGGATGAACATCAGAATTTTTAATAATCTAAACGGAAAGTTATCTGAAATTACAGAAACCTGTGGTACAAAAAATTCACAAGGTTGGTGGAATAAAATAGTGTCAGCAGACATAGATAATGATGGTGATTTAGATTATATTATTGGTAATTTTGGGCAAAACTCACAACTTAAAGCTTCAATTACAGAGCCTGTAAGTCTATATGCAAAAGATTTTGACAAGAATGGAGCAATTGATCCTATTCTGTGTTCTTATAACTTAGGCGAAAGTTATCCTGTTTTTTCTAAAGATGATTTACTAGGACAATTAAACTATCTTAAATCTAAATATGTGAGTTACGCGGCTTATTCAAAGCAAAAAATAACAGATATTTTTACTAAAGAAGAACTTAGTGATGCACTTATACTAAAAGCCGTAAATTTCAATACTAGCTACCTTGAAAACTTAGGAAACAATACATTTAAACTTTCTTCCTTACCAAATAGCGTACAATTCTCACCTATTTATGGCATTGTTGCAAATGATTTTAATAATGACGGAAATACCGATTTAGTTTTAGGAGGTAATTTCTTAGGTTCTAGAGTAAAATATGGTAGTTATGATGCCAATAAAGGTAATTTTCTTATTGGAGATGGTAAAGGTAAATTTGTCCCAACTACTAACTTAGTCAACGGACTAAACAGTCATGGAGAAGTTAGAGATATTATCACAATAAAATCAAAAAACAGTGATTATTTACTTTTTATTAAGAATAATACTAACGCACAAATTTTTAAGATAAATATTGAGTAGACCTTCTGAAGAATTTTAAATTAATAACACATCTTATGAGATTCAATAAATTTTTAGTTATANTTTTGATNATTTTTCAATCGAATAGTATATNATCACAATCTGCAACAATTACTGAGAAAGTAATGGCAATTGAAACCTTTTTTTTTGATNAGCCTAACCCAATTGCTACTCTAGCAGACAACCCTAAAATTTATCCATATTTTACATTCAAAGGATACNAACATACTGCCAAAAAAAAGAATTGGAAAGTTATTACACTTGAAAATGANTATATAAAATTATTTGTATTGCCTGAAATAGGAGGTAAAATATGGGGTGCCATAGAAAAGAAAACAGGAGCTGAATTTATATATAAAAATGAAGTCATCAAGTTTCGTAATATTGCAATGCGTGGTCCTTGGACTTCTGGAGGCATAGAATTTAATTTTGGTATTATTGGTCATACTCCAACTACTGCGACACCTGTAGATTATATTATCAAAAATAATAATGATGGTAGTGTAAGTTGTATTGTAGGTACTTTAGATTTACCCTCAAGAACATCTTGGAGTGTAGAAATTAATTTACAAAAAGACAAGGCATATTTTGAAACCAAAGCGTCTTGGTATAATGCTACTTCTTTAAATCAATCTTATTATAATTGGATGACAGCAGCAGCAGTGGCTACTAATGATTTAGAGTTCTTTTTCCCTGGAAACCAATTCTTAGAACATAATGGTGTTAATAAACCTTGGCCTATAGATAAACAAGGTCGAAAATTATCATTTTACAAAAACAATAATTTTGGTTCTCACAAATCTTATCATATAGTAGGTGATTATAAGCATTTTTTTGGTGGTTACTATCACAATACAAACGTTGGTTTTGGTCATTGGTCACCTTATGAAGAAATGCCTGGTCAAAAATTATGGTTATGGGCTTTATCACAATCTGGAGGTATTTGGGAAGATTTACTTACAGATACTGATGGTCAATATATTGAGTTTCAAGCAGGTCGTTTATTTAACCAATATTTTCCTAATCAAGATAGCATAACACCTATTACTCAAGCCAATTTTGATCCATATGTAATGGATAAATGGAGTGAAATATGGTTTCCATATAAAGAAATAAATGGAATGGTAGATGCTTCTAAGTATGGTGTCCTAAATGTTGAACAACAAAATGACAGCCTCTATATTGGTGTTAATGCATTACAAGTATTGAAAGAAAATATTAAAGTATATGTTAACGATCTAGAAATTTTTAATAAAGCCATTACTTTAAAACCAATGGAGGTTTTCTCAACAAATATTCTTCTTAAAAAAACGGGAAAATTAGAAGTACTTATTGGTGATAAGTTAAAGTATTCAACTACTCATAAAACCCAATTAAAAAGACCTTTTCAGTCTGATAAAAATTTAAAAATATCTAAATCTAATCAATTGTATAAAGAGGGTTGGGAAGCTTTAAAATATCGAGAATATGACAAGGCATTTCAAAAGTTAACTGAATTAATTGTTTTTGACCCTTCACATCAAGGAGCACTTGTTAAACTTTCAGAATTAGCATATCGAAAAACAGATTACACAAAAGGGTTAGCCTACATAAATAGGGTTTTAAAAATTGATACCTATAACGCTGATGCTAATTATATTGCAGGGATTTTATATCGTGCATCAAAAGACAACATTAATGCTTTAGAATCATTTGGTTGGTCAGCAAGAGATATAAAATACAGATCGGTATCTTATGCTCAAATAGCAGAAATTTTTGTGTTAAAAAACAATACTATAAATGCAGAAATCTATGCTCAAAAAGCATTAGATTATAATAGCTATAATGTAAATGCAAAACAGGTATTACTTATCCTTTCTAGAAAACAAGATCAACGTAAAGAATTTAACAAACTGGCACAAGAACTTTTAACCATAGATCCTTTAAATCATTTTGTAGCGGTTGAAACTGCATTACTAAATAATAAGTCAGAAAGCAAAATAACATCAACTATTCAAAATGAATTTCCGGCAGAAACAATTTTAGAAATAGCTCTTAAGTACTATAACCTAAACTTATCTAAAGAGGCTTTGTTTGTATTATCATTAAAACCAGAAGATATTAAAATAAAATTATGGACAGCCTACTTATTAAAAGATACTGATACTTTAAAAAGCAATACATTATTAAAAACTATTCTGACACTTTCACCTAATTTTGTTTTTCCGTATAGAATTGAAACTATTCCTGTTTTAGAATGGGCTCAAAAACAACAACCACATTGGAAATTTGACTATTATTCTGCCTTAAATTACTTAGCCATAGGAAAAAAAGAAAAAGGAATTAACCTTTTAAAATCATGTCAAAACCTCCCTAATTCTGCTATATTTTATAGCTTAAGAGGAAAATTAGGGGATATCAAAGATTATCATAGTATGCTTCTTGATTTTCAAAAAGCAATAGAATTAGAGAATAATAACCCTATACTATGGAATGAATATATTCAATTTAATTTAAAAAATGAAAATAATAATTTAACATATATCACGTCTAAAAAAGCATATAAAAAATTTCCAAAAAATTCTGACATTGCATTAGGCTATGGTATGTCTTTAATCAAAGTAAAAAAGTATAGAACGTGTTTAACTATTCTAAAAAACATTGAAGTATTACCATCAGAAGTATCAAATACAAGTAGAACTTTATATTATAATGCTTCTATTTTATTAGCCAATCAATATATTCAACAACAACAATTTACAAAAGCAGTTCAAATTATAGAAAAATCTAAAGACTGGCCTAAAAATTTAGGTGTTGGGAAACCTTATGATGTAGACACAAGGTTACAAGATTTTTTACTTGCAATATGTTATGATAAGCTTAATAAAAAAAATAGTAAAGAAAAGTTCTTTACTACTATTATTGAGTATACAGATAGTCATCTTGAACAATCAAGTATCAATCAATTATATGGATTGTTATCTATGAGAAAGTTATCTCAAAAAGAAAAACTTAATTCAACAATTAAATTTTTAAGTAAAAAAGAGGATCAGAAGAGTAAATTAATCATCGCTTTCTTTAACAAGAATAAAAAAATGATGACCAAACTAAAATCAGAACATATAGTAAGTGATGAAATTTGGGGTTTGATGATTAATTCTATAGATTATTAAATTGATCCTCACAACTCTACTATTTACCTGATTTAAAATTGTTATTCAAAACTATTCTACGATAATGTTTTTGTGTGCTCGTAAACAAATAATTTTTGTGTTCGAACACATTTTTTTGTTTTTTCGCTTGTTTTACTAAATAAATTTCCTAACTTCGTCATCTCATTTATAAAGATATATTTGTTATTAAATTAATTATCAGATATTTATGATAATTATTATCTCAAAAATTACAATTGAAAACACATTGATTGAAACTAAATCAATTCAATATACTCTATCTAAAAAATAAATTTACAAAACAAAATACTTGAAATTTATAAAAAACTAAAATCTTCTACTATCATGAGACAAAAAAAATATTTAACATTAGTTACTTCATTGTTAATTACACTTGGGTCGTTTGCTCAAATTTCAACCGTTCAATTTACTGAAAATACGGGCGACATACTAAACCCTGAAAGAGGGTTTTATCGTCATACAACTTCTCATGATGCCAGTGAAGGAAAAGATGTGGCGACTCAAAATTATGACCCTTTGACTCAAACAAAACTAACAGAGTTTAAAAATGGTGGTAGTACATTAATATTACGGCTATTTTATATACATGAATTTGCTAATATTGATCATATCAGCCAAGACTATTTAAATAAAATGACCTCAGATTTTCAGATGCTAAGGGCAAATGGTATGAAAGCAATTATTCGTTTTGCCTATTCTAGCAGACAGATAGATAAAGATCGGAATGTTACTTTAGCTAGAGTACAAAATCATTTAGCAGATGTGAAATCAATTTTGGCAGCCAATCAAGATGTAATTTCTGTTGTACAAGCAGGTATGATTGGTGCGTGGGGAGAATGGTACTATACTGGAAATTTTGGAAATGAAGGTACAATAACAAACCAAGATTGGATAAAAAGATATGAAGTAATTACTGCTTTGTTACAAAATGTACCTTCTAGCATTATGGTTCAATTACGATCTGTACAATACAAAACTAGATACTTACAATATATAGGTGAATCAACTAGTGCGTTAAATCAATCGGAAGCTTATACTACTTCTTTAGCAAAAGCAAGATTAGGTTTTCATAATGATTGTTTTTTATCAACACCGGACAATACTATCAAAACAATAACTATACCTAAATCATTACTTACTAATTTAGCACCTACAATTACTATCGGTTATAGAACATTAAAACAATTTATTCCTGTTAATCTAGGGCAACTACCTATCAATACTAACCCAATGATTTCATATGTATTAGGTAGTTCAACAGTTACAAATGGAGTAGTAGATTGGGAAAACACTCCTAACTTAACTTTCCCATTTGGATTCATATTGGGATTAAAAGCTGCTGATGATGCTAATAATATCTACTTACAAGTTGCTGAAAGTGGATATTTAGATAGTGACACCTATGAACTCTTTATTAATAAAGATAATAATACCACTACAGGTTGGGTAGATCTCTCAGCTTGGACAGATTCTGGGCCTGATGTGCTCTTACAAAACAGTATTTTATACAATTATACTGGTGTTAATAATGGTTGGGGATGGACAGCGGCTGCAATTGGTACAACTATTACCAATAGTGTAAGTGATGCTTGGGATGATGTAGGTACCTACACTAACACAAGTGAAATTGATTATGTAAATACAGACTCTCAGTTTTTAGCCTCTGGAGGAGAATCTTGTATTTTTAACAATCAAAATCAGTGTGCTAATTCTATTGCCAGAATGCAAGCACAACATTATACTTATATAAACACTGATTATCAACCTGATGTGGTAGATAGATGGAAGAGTCAAAGTTGTTATGGTGAAATGAATAAACGATTAGGGTATAGATTAAGATTCACAGAATCTAGAATTCAAAGTACGGTCAATGCAGGTAAAAAATTATCAGTAAGTATAGATATTACTAATGATGGTTTTGCAGCTCCTTTCAAAGCAAGGTCATTAGAATTAGTATTAACCAATACAGTTAACAACCAAGAATATAAAATTGATTTAATAAGTAGTTCGGCTGATGTTCGTTTTTGGTTACCAGGTAACCATACCATTAATGAAAGTGTAGTTATTCCTGCTTCTATTCCTATAGGTACGTATACTTTAGCATTAAACTTGCCAGATAGTGCAACAGCCATTAATACAAATCCAAGTTTTAGTATTCAATTTGCCAATCAAAATGTTTGGAATGCTAGTAAAGGATATAATAGTTTAAATACAACTATTAATATTTTGGCAGCTTCGGCTTCAAGCACTCCAAATATTGTTGTAGACGGCATAGCTACAGATTGGCAAAATGTTGATAATTTAAGCTTAGGTGCTAACAACATCCAAATACTAAAAAGTTATGATGCTACAAATGACTTGTACTTTATTGCACAAGGAACATTAGGAAATGAATATGTGTTATTTATTGATGCAGACGGAAAACCATATACAGGGTACGAAGGGACAGCTCTAGGTGCTGACTACAAAGTAGAAAATGGAAATATATACCGTCATGAATTTGAAGAATCTTGGATTCAAATTACAGCTACATTAGAAGTCGTTCACAATACTACAGTTACAGAATTTAAAATTCCTAAGACTATTTTATATGGTTTAGGTGAAACTGTAAAATTTAGCTATACAGATATACAAAATGGGGGTTCACAAGTAACATTACCCGTATCTGGCTTGCATGAGTATACTTTAAATTTTCCATTAGATGTTGATAGACCCGCAATTAATATTGTTGCTGATGGTAACTCTGAAGATTGGCTATATCTTAATAAAATCTCCAGTAATAATAGTGACTTAAAAATATTAAAAGTATACGATGACCCAACCAATATTAATCTTTTAGTAAAAGGAATAATTGGTGATTCTCAAGTGTTCTTTAATACAGATAATAATATAAATACTGGTTTAGTAGATAACAGTATATGGGCTGGTATGGGAGCTGATTATGCAATATTAAACGGGGTGCTATTTAAACATAATTCAACTACAACTGTGGGTGTAAACGGTTGGGCTTGGACTAACGCAGGGGCAATTATCTCACAAATAGCAGCTGATAACGGAACTCATGAAATTATAATTAGTAAAACATTATTGAATAATTTTCCTGTGGGTACTACTCTTAATGTAGGCTATAGAAAATTAACAAACAATGTAGAAGTTGCAAAAATACCAGCTGTAGGTGGTATGGCATTATATAGAATAGAAAATCCTTATATTGCAGGTTTACAAAGCCTTACAACGTCAGATGATGTTAATAAAATTCATCTAACGATTAAAGGAGGTAAAATAAATACAATGTATAGAGTTTATTTAGATACTGATGATAATCCTAATACAGGAAACAATGATGGAAACTGGACAACTATGGGTGCTGAATATCTAATAGAAAATGGATCTTTATTCTCATATAATACGACAACAAGTACTTGGGTTTTTGTAACTTCAAATATACAAGTAACTGATGATTTAGTACCTGCAGTAAAGACAAGAAATATTGCTATTAATAAAACGAACTTACCAACTTTAACAGCTGGTAATATCATACATATTGGTTATATGAATCTTACCAGTAATTTTGCCATTGATGGAAAATTACCTGAAACAGGAGAATTAATGGCTTATACTATTCAGAATAATTATGTTCCTGCACTATCAACCATAACCGTCACTGATGATGTCAACTCTTTAAAAATTAGTATCACAGGATCAAATATTACCCCTACTTATGAAGTATTAATTAATACAGATGATCAAACAAATACAGGTTATACTGATGGTTCTTGGACGCCTATGGGAGCTGATTATATGTTACAAAACGGTAGTTTTTACAAGCATAATCAACCTAATAATTCTTGGGGATGGACACCGATTACAACAACTATTTCAGTTACAGATAGTGTACTTAGTAATACTATTTCTCAAAAAACTATTGTAATATCAAAAACTGCATTTACACAACTTAACAATTCAATCCAACTTGGTTATAGAAATGTTGTTAACGGAGCAACCTCAGCTAAATTACCTGAAGGAACAATGCTAAGCTATACAATAATACCTACTGCACAAATTATTGGTGAAACGGGTAAAATAATTGCCTCGCAAGCAAATGAATATGAATGGAAAACTATAAACCTTACACAAACCTATTCAAACCCCGTTGTAATTTTTAGTCCATTAAGTTTTAATGATAATGACCCAGCAGCTATCAGAGTGAAAAATGTAACAAGCACAAGTTTTCAATATCAAATAGATGAGTGGGATTATCTTGATGAAGAACATAATACAGAAACATTTTTCTTTTTAGTAATTGAGGCCGGAAACTATGAATTAGATGGAGGAGTTATCCTTGAAGCTGGAAAATCTAGTGTTGATGATCATTGGTCTAAAATTACATATAACAATGCTTTTGCAAACACGCCTCTTCTCTTTTCACAAGTAATGACTTATAGTGATAATGAAGCAGTAACTACTAGAATTAAATATATTGATACTGAAAATTTCAAATTAAAACTTCAAGCTGAAGAAGGAAATAATGGACAAGGACATGCTTTTGAAACAGTAGGCTGGTTGGCTTTTTCAGAAGGCTCTGGAAACGCAGGTAGAGTATATGAGATTGATGGAACCAACAGAGAATATGATCACATATTTTATGAAATATATTTTAACAATACTTATACTAATCCAACAGTATTTGCAACTATGCAAACAACTTATGGCAATGACACTTCTGTTTTACGATATGAAAACTTATTGTCTGATGAGTTTTCAATAAAAATAGAAGAGGAAAGATCTGCAGATTATGAAATTTCACATACTAACGAAGAAATTGGTTTTGCTGTATTTGAAGGTACAGGTACAATACTAGGTTTTCCCACACAGGTAACAAATGATATTTCAAATTTGAAGAGTCCAATAAATAAACTTGACCCTTTAGCATTACCTTCTAAGATTAATATCTATCCAAATCCTATAAAAAATGGTGCTCAATTAAAAATTGTTTCAGCAAAGGATTTAGGTTTTAATCAATTATATATTTATGATAGCACCGGTAGGTTAATAGTAAAGAAAGAAAAGATTAATAATTTAGAAACTTTTAATACCAGTACATGGTCTAGTGGTTTATACTTTGTAACCTTACAAAAAGAAAATGGAGAACAAAAACAATTTAAAATACTAAATTTAAAATATTAATACTTATTATAAACATAATGTAGTCTATAAAAGGTATTAAAATTGTAGCTTAAAGTAATGAATAAAGAAAAACCAACTCTTGTAATTTTAGCCGCAGGAATAGGAAGTCGTTATGGTGGATTAAAACAATTAGATACCTTTACTTCTAGTGGAGATACTATTATGGATTTTTCAATATATGATGCCATTCAAGCTGGGTTTGGTAATATTGTATTTATCATTCGTAAGAACATAGAAAAAGAATTTAAAAAAACTTTTAATGCAAAATTAAAAGGAAAAGTTGCTGTTGATTATGTTTTTCAAGAAATTGAATACGTTCCTGAAAAATATCAAAATAGAAATAGAAAAAAACCTTGGGGTACTGGGCATGCTTTGCTAATGGCAAAAGATATTGTAAAAGAAAATTTTGCCATTATAAATGCTGATGACTTTTATGGTAAAGAAGCCTTTCAAATCATGGCAAAAGCATTATTAAATATTGATAAAACATCTTATGATTTTAGTATGATGTCTTATTTATTAAAAAACACTATCTCAGAAAATGGTTTTGTTTCTCGAGGAGAATGCCAAGTAAATAAAGAAGGCTACTTAACAGATATAACTGAACGTACACATATAGAAAAAAAAAACGGACAACTACTCCGTAAAAATGAAAATGAAAGTTTTATTCCAATAGATAAAAACACAGTAGTTTCAATGAATTTTTGGGGTTTTACACCTAAATGTTTTGAATTTATTGATACTCTTTTTGATGAGTTTCTAGAAAAAAACTACAACAATTTAAAAGCTGAATTTTTTATTCCGTTAATTGTTCATGAGATTATACAATCAAATACAGCCTATGTAAAGGTACTACAATCAAATGCAAAATGGTTTGGCGTAACTTATAAAGAAGATAAAGTTATGGTACAACAAGCAATAAATCAATTAATAAAACAAAAAAAATACCCATCAAAACTTTGGTAATATGACTGTAGACCAACTTAAAAAAACATTCAATCAGTTTGAGCACGGTGCTAAATTTGTTACTTATGTAGAATTAGCCTCAGGGCATATAAATGACACTTATCTTATAAAAACTGAAATTAAACCTTATTTTATCTTACAACGAATTAATCATGAAGTTTTTAAATGCGTTCCTGAACTTGTTGCAAATAAAGTAAAAATTAGTTCTTATCTACAAGAAAAAATGTCTTCTTTACCTGAAAAAGAAATAAAACGCCATGTAATTTCTTTTATAGGTGCGAAAAATGGAGATATGTATTATGTTGATAAAAATGGTAATTTTTGGAATATGATGCTTTATATTGACAAAAGTAAAACCTTTGAAATTGTTACTCATGAGAAAGTGGCTTATGAAGGCGGAAAATTATTCGGTGAATTCTTACACCTTACCAGAGATTTTGATGCTACTGAATTATATGAGGTAATTCCTAATTTTCACGATATGTCTTCCCGATATTCTCAATTTGAAGAGGCTCTCAAGGTTGCATCAGCAGAGAGAATAAATCAAACAAAACTGTATATAGAGAAAGTTAAAAATTTAAAAGAAGAAATGCATATTCTTCAACATCTAAAAGAAAAAGGTAAAATACCTTTAAGAGTAACACATAATGATACTAAAATATCAAATGCATTATTTGATCTTAATGATAGAGGACTTTGTGTTATTGATATTGATACAGTAATGCCCGGAATAATTCATTATGATTTTGGAGATGCAATAAGAACCATATGTAATACCACAACTGAAGATGAAACAAATTTAGATTTAGTGAATTTTAATTTAGCTTATTATAAAGCTTACTTAAAAGGGTTTTTAGAGAAAATAGAAACAACACTCTCTCCTCTAGAATTAAAATATCTTCCCCTTGGTGCAAAAACAATAATCTTTATCATGGCATTACGTTTTTTAACCGATTATTTAAATGGTGATATCTATTATAAAATAAAATATAAGGAACATAATTTTGACCGTGCAAAAAATCAATTTAAACTATTAAGTAGCTTCTCTCAAGAATTTGACACAATAAAATAAATAACATATTAAAAATGGCTGTACAATTAGAAAATAGATTTATAAATTTAAGCTATAACCCCGCAGGTAAATCTAAAAAAACTGGGTTTAGCAGATTCTGTCGCTATGGAAGCATTTAGACAATATCAATTTTAAACAATCAATTATAGTAACAATTATGCAACATCAAAAGTCTAGAAGAAATTTTATTAAAAAAACAGCAATTTTAGGGGCAGGAATTTCAGTACTACCAAATTTAACTTTTGGTATGACAACTTCAACTCAATTTAAAAAACTCAACCTTGGTTTTATAGGTGTTGGTTTAAGAGGTACAAATCATCTTTTAAATGTCTTAAATAGAGATGATGTAAATATTACAGCAATTTGTGATATTGATGATAAACGTATTAAAATTGCATTAGACCATATTCAGAAAAAAAACCAACCAAAACCTAAAATTTTTGGTAAAAACGATCATAGTTATAAAAACTTATTAGCCTTAAAAGAAGTAGATGCAGTAATTATATCAACACCATGGTTATGGCATACTAGAATGGCAATAGATGCTATGCAAGCTGGTAAATATACAGGTTTAGAAGTTTCAGCAGCTAACACCTTAGAAGAATGTTGGGATTTGGTCAATACACATGAGAAAACAGGTACCCATTTAATGATTTTAGAAAATGTAAATTACAGACGAGACATTATGGCCGTACTAAATATGGTAAAACAAAATGTTTTTGGTGAATTGGTACATTTTAGAGGGGGATATCAACACGATTTACGTTTTGTAAAATTCAATGATGGTGAATCAGCTTATGGTAAAGGCGTAGAATTTGGAGATAAAGGCATTTCAGAAGCAGCTTGGCGTACACAACATTCATTATTGAGAAATGCAGATATATATCCCACTCATGGTTTAGGTCCAATTGCAGTGATGGACAATATTAATCGAGGTAATAGATTTACTTCTCTTTCTTCCAACGCTACAAAAGGTGTTGGGTTACATAATTATATTGTAAAGCATGGAGGAAAAGAACACCCGAATGCAAAATTAAAATTTAAACTAGGAGATGTTATTACAACAACTATCGAAACTGCCAATGGTGAAACTATGATAATAACTCATGACTGTAACTTACCAAGACCCTACTCTTTAGGATTTAGAGTACAAGGGGCAAATGGCTTATGGGAAGTAGACGGTAACCGTATGTATATTGAAGGAATTTCTGAACCTCATCAATGGGATAATGCAGATGAATGGCTAAAAAAATACGATCATCCTTTATGGAAAAAATATGGGGAACATGCAGAAGGAGCTGGACATGGAGGTATGGATTTCTTTGTAATCCAAGCTTTTATTGAATCTGCAAAACAAAATATAGCACCACCACTAGATGTATATGATGCTGCCGCTTGGAGTGCTGTTACACCTCTTTCAGAATTATCTATCGAAAACAATGGAGAACCTCAAGATTTTCCTGATTTTACTAGAGGTTTGTGGATAAAAAGAAAACCGTATAACTGGATAAAAGATACTTTTTAGTAAATGAATAAAAGAATTCTTGTAGTCTTAGGTGCAACTAATTCAGCAGATGGTAAATTGAGTACTACTGCAATAGAAAGATTAAATACATGTGCTAAACTATTTACTGTTGAAGATTTAGTTATATGTACAGGAGGTTGGGGAGATCATTTTAATATCACAAAAAAATCTCATGCACTATATAGCAAGGAATATTTACTAAAAAAAGGAATATTGAATACTTCTTTTTTACCTTTTGCACTCTCTAGTAATACTGTTGAGGATGCTGTTAAAATAAAAGAAATTATTGCGAGCGTATCTTGTCATGGCCTAATGATTATAACCTCTAATTTTCATTTAGAAAGAGTCGAATTAATTTTTAATGAAATATTAAAAAAAACTACTATTAATTATGTTGGAGCAAAAGATATGATGCTAAAAAAGAATCTTAAAAAGGCAATTGAACATGAAAAAAAAGCTATAAAAAAAATCAAAGAAAATGGCTTATATTATTAAGTCCATTTGAGAAATTATCAAAGTAATGAATGAAAATTCATTTTAGAAATTCGGTTTTATAAAACTATTAATTTTATTGTAACTTGCATTTGTTTTTATATGAAACCATAATTCATTATATTTTAAGGATAAATTGTTAGTACAGTCTTAACAAAGGGTTGTTATAAATTTTATGAAAGAAAAAAAGTATACTATTAAAGATATTGCTGCCTTAGCGGGTGTTTCTAAAGGAACTGTTGATAGAGTATTACACAAAAGAGGTAAGGTTTCTAAAAAAGCTCTTGATGCAATTAACAATGTGCTGAAAAAAATTGATTATCAGCCAAATCTTATCGCTAGAAATTTAAAAATCAACAAAACTTATCATATCTGTGTCTTAATTCCAGACCCTAATGAAGATCCATATTGGCAATATTGTGTTGATGGTATTAATGAGGCTGTCAAAGAATTTAAACCATTAGGTATATTTATTCAAACCTTTTATTTTAGTCCTAATAGCACCAAATCATTTTTAGATATTAATAAAACGATTTTAGAATTATCACCAGATGCAGTTCTCCTTACACCATTATTTTATAAAGAAACATTAAAAATTATTGATAAATATTCTACCTTGAATACCATTGTAAGTACTTTCAATAATCAAATAAATTCTACACAAGTTGCAAATTTTGTTGGTCAAGATTTATATAAAAGTGGTAGAGTCGCAGCCAGGTTAATGCATTTAATAACCCCTGACGCATCTGAAATTTTTATCATTCATTTTGATGAAATACTAAATAATGCATTGCATATGCAAGAAAAAGAAAAAGGTTTTAGAAGCTATTTTGATAATTTAGATAGTGGTAACTATAAAATAACAACTCATAAAATAAAAGACTCTGATTTTGAAGAAAATTTAACCAAACTACTTGCTAAAAATTCTGAAGTTACTGGAGTCTTTGTTACAACTTCTAAAACATTTAAAGTAGCAAGCTCAATTAAAAAAAATAAAACAACAAATATTAAACTTATTGGTTATGATTTATTAGATGAAAATATTCATTTTTTAAATGAAGGAATTATTCATTTTTTAATTAATCAAAATCCGAAAGGACAAACTTATTTTAGTTTGACTTATTTGATTGAGCATTTTCTGTTTGATAAAAACATTCCTATTCAAAAATTGTTGCCAATAGATATTGTTAATGCAGAAAATTTAAGTTCATATTTAAACAATTAACCTGATTCAGATGTGTATTTTCTTTAATTTTTAAAAAAATGGAAAGTAATTTAATAGTTAAAAACAACAGGTTAATATCATTAGATGCCTTTCGAGGGTTTACCATGTTTTTATTAATTGCTGAATTTACTCAACTTTTTCAATATTTATTAGACCCTACATTTAAAGGAACTATAATCAGTTTTATTGGAAATCAATTACATCATCACACCTGGAATGGTCTTCATTTTTGGGATTTAGTACAGCCTTATTTTATGTTTATTGTTGGTGTGGCAATTCCCTTTTCTGAAAAAAACAGAATTTCAAAGGGAAGCAGTAATCAAGAAGTTACAAAGCACGCTATAAGACGTTCGGTATTATTATTACTTTTTGGTTGGTCATTATATTGTATTGACGCAGGTAAGATTACCTATTTATTCCAAAATGTTTTAGCACAGTTGTCCGTTACATATTTAGTAGCATTTTTTCTAAGAAACAAATCAATTAGTTTACAATTAACAATTAGTCTATTATGTATTGTTATTACTGAGCTTCTCTATAGAACATTTTCTGTAGAGGGTTTTAATCAACCTTTTGTACCTGATCACAACTTTGGAGCCTATGTAGATTTATTAATTTCTGGCGAATTATCTAGTGGTCATTGGGTTTCTTTTAATGCAATTCCTACCATTGCACATACCGTATGGGGAGTTATAATTGGTAAAATTCTTTTAAGTGGTAAATCAATGCAAAAAAATTTAAAAGTTATGATTATTGGAGGTCTTATTGGACTTATTATTGGATATAGTTTAGGTCAAATAATACCTATAATTAAACGTATATCTACAAGTTCTTTTGTTTTTGTTAGCGGAGGTTGGTCCTTACTTACTTTTGCCTTATTTTATTGGATAATAGACATAAAAAATTATAAAAAATGGATAAAGTTCGCTGTAATTATTGGTGTAAATCCGTTGTTTATTTATCTCTTTGCACACATTGGCGGAAGTAATTTTATAACACATATCATCAAACCTTTCACTTTCGGGTTATTTGAAGACTTTACTGCTCAAATAATTACGAGTATTATGACCTTGGGTATATTGTGGTATTTGACTTATTGGCTTTATAAAAAAAATATTTTTATAAAAATATAGAATACTAAATTATTATTTTTTCAATTCTAAAATTCCAAAAGAAGAAGGGACATGAAAATCTGGTGTTTTAGTTTTAGGCTTAACCCAAGAAATCCACTTAATATTAGCACTTGTTTCACCTTCTGTAGGAAGCCTAATACAATCTCCTCTAAAAATTCCAGCTTCAATAATATTGTCATGTAATAAACCTAGATTTTGTAATGACTCAAGGCTAATTTTCACATCAACTCTATAACCATCATGGTTTAAATTTGCTTTAACAAATAGGTGCTTTTTAGGCCAAGCCCATGAAAAATCAAATTCTCGGTAATACTTAGCAGAATAATCTAACACTAACCCATTGGGGTCAATTTCTAAGCAATAATATTGATCAAGCTTATCATTTGTTCTAAAAAAAATTTCAACTCTATCAGAGTTGATAACATCTTGTTTTTTCCCTGTTTTTAAATTAATAAGAATTCCATCATCTTTAACATCATACCTTAAATATAAGTAGTTATCATCATACAAAGCTCTAAAAGAAGTCACTTGAGGCTTCTCGGATTTCCAAGGAAGAGAAAAATCTTGCAATAAAATTGCTTTTCTCCAAACATTTTCAGGTGCTATTGAATCTTCTGTTTTATGAATAAAATATTTTTTCATAACTGAATTTTGAGGTTTCGAGATTTTTTTATGCGTTGATTCAGACTTATATTTTGCCTTATTAGAAATGGTTTTAGTACTATTTTCAAATAACTTCGCGTCATTTGCAATCATAATACTTGACGTTGAAATTAATATAAAAATGCAAAAATAAACCTTCATATTGTACTAACTATTTCAATCAATTATACAAAAACCATCCTTAAAAAGGGATGGTTTCTTAGTGGAGAATATCGGAGTCGAACCGATGACCTTTTGACTGCCAGCCAAACGCTCTAGCCAACTGAGCTAATCCCCCAAATTATTTTTTCTCCATCTTCTTCCTGCTGCTGTTTTCAAATATTTTTCTCTTTTACGAGCTTCCATTCTAGTAGCGTACTTTTCAAAAAAAATCAACTCCAATGGGGTAAATGCTTTTGTTGATTTTACTTTTCCACAATTATGAGTTTTAACTCTCTGTGCTACAACTGAAGGCATTCCAACATAAAACTTTTCAAAGTTACTACTGTATATAATATAAACAAAATACATTTTTGCTTTTTACGCTCCCCGCCCGTACCGAACGGTACGTTCGGGCGGGTAGCCAACTGAGCTAATCCCCAAAATCTTAAAAAGCTCCTTTTAAAATTAGTAAAGGCACTTTACTTTGAAAGTCTTTTTTGTATACTCTGTCTTTTTCCCAAAGACGTTTAAAAAAACCTCTTTTTCGCCTAATTACACATAATAAATCAGGTTTAACATTATGTAAATGTTCTAATACACCTTGAAAAATAGTTCCATTTTCAGTCATAGTTGAATTTGAAACAAGAGTAGTTAACTCGGTATTTAAATCTTCATCTCCTTTCTTTAATTTTGGTGTAATTACTCTTAATAGGTCTAAATTAGCATCATATTTATTTACTATATCCTTTAAAGGTTTTAACACTTCTGATGAAGAAATTGTACCTGATTTGATTGCCATTAATATTTTAGAAATTGGCTTGAACTGATACTCTTTTGGTACGATTAAAACTGGCATATTAGTTTGTTTTATCAAACCTCCTGAAACTTTACCTAAAAATACCGCTTCATCGGTAGAGTTACTTTTAGCAGAAGATATAATCAAATCAACATCTAATTGTTTAGCTATACGTTCAATGCTATCCTTAATGTTTCCTTTTATAGATTTAGAAATTATTTTTACTCCTTTATTGTCAACAGTTTTTAAAACAGTTTTTAATTCTTTTTCACTATCCTTTTCTAAAATAGCATCAATGTTTTTCATAGAGGCTGCAGCTTTTGCAACTCCATAAACATTGATAATATATATTTTAGCTTGACTACCTTCTACAAAATCAATAGCATATTGCAATGTGTTTGTAGCGTTCTTATTAGAACCAATGGGAACTAGAATATTTTTCATGTATTAGCTTTAGGTAAAGATAGTTAAATTATTCAATCCAAGATATTAACAAAAAATAACCCGTGAAAATTCACGGGTTATTTAAATTTCTATTTAATACCTGTAATGCTCTGGTTTATAAGGTCCATCTACAGTTACACCAATATACGCAGCTTGATCTTCACGTAATTCAGTCAATTCAATACCAATTTTTTCTAAGTGTAATTTTGCTACTTTCTCATCTAAATGTTTTGGTAACATATACACTTCATTTTCATAAGCATCACGGTTTGTCCATAATTCAATTTGAGCTAAGGTTTGGTTTGTAAACGAGTTACTCATTACAAAACTAGGGTGCCCAGTTGCACAGCCTAAGTTTACCAAACGACCTTCAGCCAAAATAATTACTTCTTTACCATTAATTGTATATTTATCAACTTGTGGTTTAATAACAACTTTGGTATCACCAAAATTATCATTTAACCAAGCCATATCAATTTCATTATCAAAATGACCAATATTACATACAATAGCTTTGTCTTTTAAGGCTCTGAAATGACGTTCTTGAACAATATCTTTATTTCCTGTAGTTGTAATTACAATATCAGTATTACCAATAACTGTTTCTAATTTCTTTACTTCAAAACCATCCATTGCAGCTTGTAAAGCACAAATTGGATCAATTTCAGTAACTGTTACTATAGCTCCAGCTCCTTGAAAAGATGCAGCTGTGCCTTTACCAACATCACCATAACCACAAACCGTTACTCGCTTACCTGCAATCATTAAATCGGTTGCTCTTTTAATAGCATCTACGGCAGATTCTCTACAGCCGTATTTGTTATCAAATTTAGATTTAGTAACCGAATCGTTTACATTAATTGCTGGCATTGGTAAAGTTCCTGCCTTTACTCTATCATATAAACGGTGAACTCCAGTTGTAGTTTCTTCACTTAATCCGTTAATTCCTGCTGCTAATTCCGGATAACGATCTAAGACCATATTGGTTAAATCACCTCCATCATCTAAAATTAAATTCAATGGTTTTTTATCTTCTCCAAAAAATATAGTTTGTTCAATACACCAATCAAATTCTTCTTCGTTCATACCTTTCCATGCATAAACAGGAACTCCTGTAGCAGCAATAGCAGCAGCAGCTTGATCTTGTGTAGAGAAAATATTACAAGAACTCCAGGTTACTTCTGCACCTAATGCTGTTAGTGTTTCTATCAAAACTGCTGTTTGTATTGTCATGTGTAAACAGCCTGCAATACGAGCTCCTTTTAAAGGTTGCTCATCTTTATATTCTTCTCTAAGGCTCATTAAACCTGGCATTTCAGCTTCAGCCAATTCAATTTCTTTTCTTCCCCAATCTGCTAAAGAAATATCTTTAACTTTATAGGCTACATAAGGTGTAGTTTTTGTGCTCATATTCTTATCTTTGTATTTTAGACCGCAAAAATACAAAATACAGTTGAGAAATTAATGCCTATCTATAAAACTATACATCCTAAAAAAAATACAACAGTTTATGTTTGGCATATTACGGAATCTTTTGATGAACTACATACCATCCATTTAAATAAAAAAAGCACCAAACGTCTTAACGGGATGCGTTCTGAACTACATCAACGCGGATTTTTAAGTGTTCGTCATTTATTAAAAAAGCTGGTTATACCGATGATGATTTGTATTATAATGGCAACGGAAAACCACATTTAAAAGACGGGAAACATATTTCTATTACTCATTCTTATACCTTTTCAGGAATCATTATTAGTGATGATGAAATAGGAATAGATATTGAAAAGAATAGAGAAAAAATTAAGCGTATCGCTCATAAATTTACGGACACTGAACGTGATTTTTTAGTAGATGAAAATTTAGTTGAGCAACTTACTGTAATTTGGGGAGCAAAAGAATCTTTGTATAAAATATACCTTTATGGAGGCTTATCTTTTATAAAAGACATACCTATTGATGCCTTTACACTCAATGACACACAAACAACAGGATGGATAAAAGCTACCGATTGGAATAAAAAATATCGTATCTTTTTTGAAAAATTAGATGGTTTTACCTTGGTTTATGCTTATCCGTATAAAAACTAGAGCAATGAATTTAAAAGAAAAAACAAAAAACATCAAAGACTATTTCTCTCCAAAAATAATTGGAGAAGTCAATGATGTATATGTAAAATTAGCCATAATAAAAGGAGAAAAAGTACCTTGGCATAACCACAAAGATGAAGATGAGCTTTTTTATATCATTGAAGGTAGCCTACTTTTTGAAATTGAAGGAAAAGATCCGTTTATGATGAACGAAGGAGATCTTTTTATTGTAAAAAAAGGAATAAATCATCGTGTATCTTCAAAAGAGGAATGTAAAATTATGCTCATAGAAAATAAAGCGACTTCTCATACTGGTGAAATAAAAAGTGAAATTACTAAAAGTATTGAAGATCAATTGTTATCTTAGTTATATGTCCATTCTCCAACAAATTATCAACTCAAAAAAGGAAGGCAAAAAGTTATTGGCTGTTTTATTTGATCCTGATAAGGTAAATTTAGATAGAACTGGAACACTTNTTCAAAAAATTAAAAATCATGCNGATTTTATTTTTGTNGGNGGAAGTANTGTATCTAATGGTGATACAGAAATATTAGTTGAGCAATTAAAAGCCTTAACTACCATTCCTATTGTTTTGTTTCCTGGCGATACTTCGCAAATTACAAATGCAGCAGATGCCATTTTGTTTTTATCCTTAATCTCTGGTGATAATCCCGAATATTTAATTAAACAACAGTTAAAATCTGTTCATGTTTTACAAAAAACAAACTTAGAAATTATTCCAACAGGTTACATTTTAATTGATGGTGGTACAGAAACTTCAGTACAAAATGTAAGCAGTACAAAACCCATAGCACAAAGTAATCTTGAGCTTGTAAGTCGTACAGCCATTGCTGGAATGTATCTCGGCAAACAACTCATTTATTTAGAAGCTGGTAGCGGAGCGACCGATGTTGTCAATCAAGAAATCATAAAAAAAGTTGCTAAAAATATTTCTATCCCAATAATTGTTGGTGGTGGGATTAGAACAAAAAAACAATTGGATAATGCCTATGATGCAGGAGCAGATTTAATTGTAATTGGCACTGCTTTTGAAAAAAATAACTTGTTTTTTGATACCTTTTAAAAACTATGAATACATTGATTGACTTCTTTTTAGAACCCTATCGTACAGCTCCATTAATTAATATTATTCTTGAAATTATTGCTGCTGGACTAGGTGTAGCAAGTGTACTTTATGCTAAAAAGGAAAATGTAATGGTTTTTCCAACTGGGATTATTAGCACTACTATTTACATCTACTTACTTTCACAGTGGAATTTATATGGCGATTTAATTATCAATATTTACTATACTATTATGAGTATTTATGGTTGGTATATGTGGAGTAAACTAATTGATACTTCAAAGAAGGAACACATTCCTATTTCGAGGACAACTAACAAAGAAAAAGTGATTGCTTTTGTAATATTCATCTCAGCATCAATCTTTGTCATTTTTATTTATAGACATTATAATGTGATGCCAAACGACTTGAATTTCAAAGAAAGTGCAAGTTTTGCATATACCAATTTAACATCAGGAAGTTTAGAAAAATTTAGAGTAGCTGTCCCATTTTTAGACACCTTTACAACAGCTGCTGCTTTTATAGCCATGTGGTTAATGGCAATTAAAAAAATAGAGAATTGGAATTTTTGGATACTCACGAATATTGTCTCCATTCCGCTTTATTTTGTAAAAGGTTACGGATTTACAGGAATTCAATACACAATTTTCTTAATTTTAGCCATTCAAGGATATCGCACATGGAAAAAAAGCTTAGACAAGAACAAGCAAACATTATAAAAGTAGTATTATTTGGCCCTGAATCTACTGGGAAAACGACACTATCTACGCAATTAGCTCGACATTACAATACCGTTTGGGCTCCAGAATTTGCTCGTGATTATTTACAAGACAAATGGAATAATGAACGTAAAACTTGTGAGAATTCTGATTTGATTCCTATTGCAATCGGACAAATGAAATTGGAAAATACATTGGCAAAAAAAGCCGATAAAATACTCATTTGTGATACCGATTTATTAGAAACCAAAGTATATTCTCAAGAATATTATGGCGGTTTTGTAGACCCTCTATTAGATAAAGCAGCAAAAGAAAATTCTTACGATCTTTATCTATTAACTCATATTGATACACCTTGGGAAGCTGACGATTTACGTGATAGACCAGAACAACGTTTAGAAATGTTTAACGCATTTGAAAAAGCGTTGAAAGAGCATGATAGACCTTATCTTTTATTAAAAGGGAATAAGCAAAAAAGACTCGAAAAAGCGATTCAAGCCATAGATAAGATTTTAGAGAACAAAGAAAATTTAGATAGCTATTCTGATAATTTGGCCGATCTAGATTTGCATTTTTTACATCAGAATATAGAAGGTTCTTCTGGTATTGATATGTAACTCTATTTATAAAAAAGAAACTCTAATAACTTAAACTAAAAAGATGGATATTACAATTGTCCCCTTGAGGGGACTTTAGAGGTGTAAAATTTAAGGGTGTTTTCTTTCAATATAGAGATTTGTTTATATTTACTATTCTAACTATTTATCATGAACACAGAAAACCTCATCAAAGAACTTAACTTTAAAGCCATTAGAAGTAGTGGCCCTGGCGGACAACACGCCAATAAAGTGTCTTCAAAAATTGAACTGACTTTTGATCTTGAAAAGTCAACAGAGCTAATTGAAGAACAAAAAACACTTTTATCAAAAAACCTAGCAAACCGGTTAACTAAAGAAAACATTCTCATTCTTTTTTGTGATGAAAGCAGAAGCCAACATAAAAATAAAGAAATAGCAATCAAACGGTTTTTAGAGCTTATTAAAAACGGACTCAAAAAACCAAGACTTAGAAAAGCTACAAAACCATCAAAAGCATCTGTTCAAAAACGATTGGATAGTAAAAAGAAAACTTCAATAAAAAAGTTGTCCCGAAGTTTCAGGAGAAAAAAACCTGATTTAGATTAAAAAATAAATTAGTAATTACAACGGAATATTACCATGCTTCCTTTCTGGTCTATTCACTTTTTTATTTTCCAATACGGCAAAGGCTTTAATTAATTTTCTTCGAGTATATTTTGGTAAAATTACCTCATCAATAAATCCTCTATTTGCCGCTCTGTAAGGGTTAGCAAATTTCTCTGCATATTCTGCTTCTTTTTCAGCTAGTTTTGCCTTGTGATTATCCGCTTCAGCGATTTCTTTTTTAAAAATAATTTCGCTAGCTCCTTTTGCTCCCATAACAGCAATTTCAGCTGTTGGCCATGCAAAATTCATGTCTGCACCAATATGCTTTGAGTTCATCACATCATAAGCTCCTCCATAAGCCTTACGAGTAATAACTGTTATTCTAGGTACGGTTGCTTCGCTTAATGCATATAATAATTTAGCTCCGTTTGTAATAATTCCGTTCCATTCTTGATTCGTTCCAGGTAAAAATCCTGGAACATCAACCAATACCAATAACGGAATATTAAAACTATCACAAAAACGAGTAAAACGTGCTCCTTTTTTTGAAGAATCTACATCTAAACAACCTGCCAAACGCATCGGNTGATTTGCAATAACACCTATACTTCTTCCTCCTATTCTTGAAAAACCTACCACCATATTTTCTGCATAATTCTTATGAATCTCAAAAAAACTATCTTTATCTGATATACCAATTATAACTTCTAGTATATCATAAGGTTTATTACTTTCATCAGGCACGATATTTTCTAGTTCCTCTCGTATCTCATCTCCTAATTTATAAGGAATTTTTGTAGTAAATTCTTTATTATTTTGAGGTATATAACCTAATAAAACTTTAAGCTTCTCTAAACATTCTATATCATTTGCAGCAGTTAAATGTGTTACACCAGATTTTGTAGAGTGTGTACTTGCACCACCTAACTCTTCAGAAGTAACCTCTTCATTCGTAACTGTCTTTACTACATTAGGACCAGTTACAAACATATAACTAGTATCTTCAACCATAATAGTAAAATCTGTCATTGCAGGAGAATAAACTGCACCACCCGCACATGGCCCCATAATAGCTGAAAGTTGAGGTATAACACCAGAAGATTGTACATTTCTATAAAAAATATCGGCATAACCACCCAACGATCTTACACCTTCTTGAATACGAGCACCCCCAGAATCATTTAATCCAATAATTGGAGCACCAACTTTTAATGCCATATCCATAATTTTACATATTTTTTCTGCATGGGTTTCTGATAATGACCCTCCAAAAATCGTAAAATCTTGTGCAAAAACATATATCAATCTACCATTGATAGTTCCGTAACCTGTAACAACTCCATCACCATAAAATTGTTGTTTTTCCATTCCGAAATCTGTAGTACGGTGCGTAACTAAAATTCCAGATTCTTCAAAAGAACCTTCATCTAATAAATACTTAACACGTTCTCTTGCTGTTAATTTTCCTTTTTTATGTTGACTATCAATCCGTTTTTGCCCACCACCTAATTTAGCCTCGACAATTTTATTTTGTAATTTTTGAATTTTTGATTTCATAATTAATTACTTGGTATTTTCAAAATTCGTTCTTCTTTGGTATATAGTTGTAAGGCAATTGCTGCTGCTATTTTAGCTTCAGTTTCATGTTGCTTCTTCAATTTATCAGAGCTATAATATTTTTTTACAAAATGTGTGTCAAAATTACCCGAAATAAAGGCTTTGTGTTTACAAACAAATTTCCCAAAGGATAAGGTCGTTTCTACACCTTCTATTTTATACTGTTGAATAGCTTCTATCATTAACTGAATCGCTTCATTTCTATCATTACCATAAGTAATCAATTTGGAAAGTATAGGGTCATAATAGATTGGTATTTCCATACCTTCTCGAAACCCATCATCAACACGAATATTTTTTCCAGTTGGAATTTGATATTTGGTTAATGTGCCAATACTTGGTAAAAAATCATTTAGAGAATCTTCTGCATATACTCGTAATTCTAAAGCATGTCCTTTAATTTTCAAATCTTCTTGAATAAAAGTAATCGCTTCTCCTCTGGCAATTTTTATTTGTTGTTCAACCAAATCAATCCCAGTAATAAATTCAGTTACAGGGTGTTCAACTTGTAAACGCGTATTCATTTCAAGGAAATAAAAATTATGATGCTCATCTAATAAAAATTCAACTGTTCCTGTACTTAAATAGTCACAAGATTTTGCAACGTTTACCGCTGCTTTACCCATTCTATCTCTTAACTCTGGAGTTAAAACAGTAGAAGGGGCTTCTTCAACAACTTTTTGATGTCGCCGCTGTATACTACATTCGCGTTCAAATAAATGAATTACATTGCCATGGCTATCTGATAAAATCTGAATTTCTATATGCCGAGGTGAAGTAATGTATTTTTCAATAAAAACTGATCCGTCTCCAAAAGCTGCTTTAGCTTCAGAAATGGCTCGTTCCATTTGTTCTTGCACTTCAAGTTCCTTTTCTACAATACGCATACCTTTCCCTCCACCTCCAGCAGCAGCTTTAATTAAAATGGGAAATCCTATTTCTTTTGCAATTTCAACGGCTTCATTTACATCTGTAACCGCTCTATCAATACCAGGAACCATAGGTATATCATAATTTTTAACAGCTTCTTTTGCTGCTAATTTATTCCCCATGACTCGAATAGCATGCGATTTTGGGCCAATAAATATAATATCATTCTTTTCTGCCAGCTCTGCAAAATCAGCATTTTCACTTAAAAACCCATAACCAGGGTGAATACCATCAACATTTAAATCTTTACAAATTTCAATAATTTTATCTCCTAATAAATAGGATTGATTTGATGGGGCTGGACCAATACAAACAGCTTCATCTGCAAATAATACATGTGGGGCATTTCTGTCAACTTCAGAAAAAACAGCGACAGTTTTAATTCCCATTTTTTTTGCAGTACGCATTATTCGCAAGGCAATTTCTCCTCTATTGGCAACTATTATTTTTTTCATCTTATTCGATTTTCACTAAAACTTGTCCTTTATCTACGGTATCTCCTTTTTTTACGAAAATATGTTGCACAACACCTTCTTTAGGTGAAGTAAAAGTGCTTTCCATTTTCATAGCTTCTAATATCAATAGTGGGTCACCTTCCTTAACTTTTTGTCCTTCGGCTATTGCTACATTAATAATTAATCCTGGCATTGGAGCCTTTACTTCATTCTCTTTATGTGATGTTTTAGAACTAAGTCCTAAATTTTCAATTAAAGTATCTATTTCATCTTTAATTAAAACAGTATAAATATTACCATTTACCTCAATGGTATATTTTTTTTTAGAAAAACTCTTTTCTAAAACTTTTACATGAAAAGAAACATTATTTTCTAATACATGATAGCTGTTTTTTGATTTTTTGATAGCATCTATTTCCGTAAGGACATTGCTATCTATTTCGTAGACATGATTTACACTAAGTTTAAGTAAGCCACTCATAATTCTTATAGATGATAAGTTAATAGAGTATAAAATTAGGGTTTAAAATACATAAATATGTTTGTTTCAATGAAAACTTTTAAATTAATTCATCAAGAGGATAGCACAACATTTCTTATGAATTTTAGAGTTTTTTAATCAGAACAAAATTCTTTTAAATCAGAAACTAAAATAGCTGATAATTCTTTAAAATTATCCTTAGCCGTTTTTACAAATATAAATCCAAAAATTGGAAATTTATGATAGTCAATCTTTCGAAGTTCTAAAACGTTATCAAAACTTTGTTTTAGTTTATCATAATCAAAACTTTGTATTTGTTCAGCACTATATCCTGTAGCATTATTCAAAATAACTATACTATATATAGCATCGTCTTCTCTTTCGATAATGGCATTCCAATCGGGTTCTTTTTGTTCAAAATAATATTGATAAGGATTAAATCCGTAAGCATAATACGTCAAGTCTGGTGTAGTGCACCATCCGCCAAAACGCATAGGGTTACCTTCAATGGGAATAATATTATCCTGATCTATTCTAATTTCAATATGTAATGGAAAACTGGTTAAATCTGCAAGATTATTTAACTTTTCTAAAAAAACCTGAACCTTATCCTTTAATTTTTTAATAATTGTTGTGGATGTAAAATACAGTCGATCACTCACATCATCACCAGAAGAAAACTGATGCTCCAATATATTCAAAATCACAGGTTTTCCTTCAGCATTAAAGTAACAATCAATAGCATATTCTTCTCCTTGAATATACGATTCAATAATGAATTCTGTAGCATTCATTACTTCTAATGGATAGATGTCATTTGCCGATTGCATTTCTAACGCTAGTGAAATTAACGCTTCTCTCCAATCATTTTTTGTTTTTATGGTATGTACACCTAAACTGAAAAAACCAACATTAGGTTTGATAACAAATGGTAATGGAATAGCATTAATATCTATGTTCTTTAGGTTATTAAATGCTACTTTTTTATAATAAAAATCTGGATATATTTTTGAAATTAATTCTCTGAATTTACTTTTGTTTTTAAATAATTCTATGTGCTGTGGTAATTCTGTTTCACTCAAATTATTACTAATCCAAGCAATTGCATTTTCAGAATTTGTATATAATAATGCTTTCTTATTTATGATAGATTCAATGGCTTTGTCGTCTGATAAAAAAAATGTTTCATGCTCAGAAAAAAATGTTTTTGAAAATGGAGTTTCCAATACTGGAATTTGATTTTTTTGTATAGTATCTATTAAAAAATTAGATACAAAAGGTTTATCTAAAATAATCATATTCTTATTCTTTATTTCACAAAAGTAAGTTCTATTTTAATAACGTAATGAAATAATTA
>JGI24023J19991_10000370_pt1 | contig 35142 bp, 34 predicted proteins | sample Cruoilmetagenom1_FD_19991 | JGI IMG/M metagenome (IMG submission 19991)
CAAAAACAATATGGATATGCATATTAACACAAGTTGCATTTTTCTACAAAGACATAAAAACAACCCTTAACTAAGCACATATATTTTTTCAGAATATGTCAGAATATAATAGTTCGAGATTTAATAGCTTTGCGCAAATTCTAATACATTTTGACTTGAGGTATTTTCAGATGTCTTTAAGAGTAAACATAGGTTGTGGACAGACACCTACCGAAGGATGGAATAATTATGACAACTCGTTTGCCATTCGCATAGCGGAAATCCCGATTATTTCACATATTGCCTCTAAAATAGGTCTTCTATCAAAATCTCAGGCTGAATTTGTCAACTTTGCCCGCAATTCAAATATTAAATGAGCCGACGCCACAAAACATATACCCGAATCAGATGGTTCGATAGAAGTTTTATACAGCAGTCATATGCTTGAGCATCTGGATAGGAGAGAGGCAGCACAATTCCTTAAGGAAGCTCGCCGGGTCTTAATTCATGGAGGAATAATAAGATTAGCCGTACCAAACTTGAAATTTCATATTGAAAACTATCTTCACAATAAAGATGCCGACTTATTTACAGAGAATATTTTGCTAACAAAAGAGAAACCAAAGTCTATTATTGATAAGATCAAAACGTTTTTGATAGGTGACAGGCACCACAAGTGGATGTACGATGGTGATTCTCTTTACAAACTACTATCATCTACAGGATTTAGAGATTCAAAAGTTATGGAACCAGGTTCTACAATAATCCCAAACCCCGGGAGTTTAAATCTTGAAGAAAGAGCTGAAGAAAGTGTATTCGTAAAAGCTTTAAACCCTTAATAATTTGTTTCTTTCTTTTTACCAATTATGCTTAAATCAATCCTATTACTTCTATCTAATACTTTAAAAATGATTGCGTTTTGATAATGCATTTGAGTAACGTATAATTTTTTTCATCTTTAGGGGGGATATTTTTAATGAGCGTTAAGCCTATACGTGCTTTAGAAGCAATCAGGGAATTTCTCAAGCTTGAATCAGCAAGCGGTATCATACTAGTCGGAGCAGCAGTACTTGCCCTAATAATTAACAACTCTCCCCTCTCAGGCTTATATGATCTGTTTTTAGACACCCCGGTCGAAATTCGTATTGGAGCACTGCAATTAGCTAAACCCCTTCTTTTATGGATAAATGACGGCCTCATGGCCATATTCTTTCTATTAATTGGTCTTGAGGTAAAACGTGAAATTTTAGACGGTCAGTTATCAAGCCTGTCTCAAGTAGCTTTGCCGGGTTTTGCCGCTATAGGTGGAATGGCAATTCCGGCGCTTATATATGTCCTTTTCAACCTTACCAACTCATCATCTCTAAGCGGATGGGCTATTCCAGCTGCAACTGATATTGCTTTTGCTCTAGGAATACTAGCGTTACTAGGCTCTCGTGTACCCCTTTCATTAAAGCTTTTCCTTCTAACGCTGGCAATCATAGATGACTTAGGAGCTATAGTAATAATAGCGATCTTCTATTCCGGGGATCTCTCTGTTGCATCGCTTATTTTTGCGGGTATTGCCATAGCAACATTATTTGCAATGAACTTATTGGGTGTAAAGAGAACAGCCGCATATGTCGTAGTCGGAATCATTCTCTGGATATGTGTTTTAAAATCTGGTGTTCACGCAACCCTAGCAGGCGTTGTGCTTGCCTTTGCAATTCCTCTTAGGACCAAGGAAGATGAGCCATGTCCCCTTCGCGAAATGGAACATTCTCTTCACCCATGGATAGCATTTGGAATAATGCCGATTTTTGCGTTCGCCAATGCCGGAGTATCACTTGAAGGCATGTCATTTGGAAAATTATTAGAACCTATTCCAATAGGGATTGCTCTGGGACTTATTCTTGGAAAACAGATTGGAGTATTCGGATTCTCTTATGCCGCAGTCAAATTGGGATTGGCAAAATTGCCCTCAGATATTAACTGGCGATTGATTTATGGCACTTCAATACTTTGCGGTATAGGTTTTACAATGAGTCTATTTATCAGCACTTTGGCATTTGACAGCAGCATTGCGGAGGATGCAATATCGGCACGCATCGGAATTCTAACAGGGTCCTTTATTGCAGCAATCGCGGGATATCTTGTTATAAAGCGGTCTCTAAAAAAAGATGATGATTCCATTGAGTAAAAATTTGTATTAAAGTAGTCCATATTCCGATATTAAATGATGGTAATAAACAGAATCAAATCGATCTTTCTTTTTGTATCTCTACTGTATTTGACCTTTTATATACCTATGACCCTTACATTTTATCTGCCGCAATGGATGGAGCTTAATTGTGAGTGGCATAGTAGATGTCAGGTAATCGGCATCGAGAGGTCAATTGATGGTATTAATGAACTTACCTCTTTTTTTAGACATCAGGGAAAACTTGATAGCTTCCTTACCCATAAAGAAAAACTACATCTAAAAGAAGTACGCTCCATATTTGATAAAATGTTTTTCTTTGGTTTGCTGAGCTTAGTTATAATCGCTCTAACCTATAACAGGAAACGAGCATCACGCTTTGCTTTAATTAATGCTGTAATTATTATTGCTCTACTTATAGTACTGCCGTTTTTCGGAACTTTCTGGAGAGATATTTTTCATCCGCTACTTTTTGACAATGATCTGTGGCAAAACAATAAATATGATCTGTCCTACTACATTATGCCGAGAGTGTTTTTCAAATACACAGTAGGACTCTTGATCTTATTATGTTTTTCTATAAATGTAGCAATATGGTTAAGCCTTAGACGAAAAGAGGCTATTAAGAATTGAGCTGAATTTTTAGTCAAATATATCGCCTATATCGCAGTTAGAATCTCCAATGCAAGCCTGAAAATCGGATTGATTGCTATGATTAGCATCCATTCCATATCTATGACCGAGTTCATGCTTCCACGGAAGAAATACATCACATCCTAGGAAACCACCTTCTGCAACTGTAACTATATCAACTCCACCGAAATATGTTCCGTTACAAACGCTAGCTCCTGGAACATCACACTTATATCTATTAGGAACTACAAAGACCCTAAGATCAGAGAGCGGAGGAACAATCGTCCCATTAGCTAACATTACTTCTTCAAAACCTAGTTGGGAGCCTTCTGCAAATTGACAGTCCAGAAATTGTGTGGCTCTTCTATCGAGAATATCCAGTACATCCTGATCATTTCTATCTACGCCGTTCTTAATGGATACCCGCATTCCATATACCGGAGTTATCAGATCGTAATTCTGCGAATCTGCTATTTCAGCGGTTATAAGTGGATCCGGATCTACTTCAACATTATCTAAGGAATCGCAAGATATTGAAGCTAGTATGAAAATTGAAACGAAAAGAACTGAAAGGTATTTCATCGCCATTTGTCCCCNTTTATTGTTATTTAATAAGGATAACTGATNGCTNTCGAGATACTATTTGAAATTTATTATTTGGTAATATTTACTAAATTTTGTGTATTATTAGACAGTAGAAATNAAAGATGGGGGGAACAAGATGACTTTTCCTATAAAAAGTTTCTTTATAATTGTTTTATTTGTACTTTTATCGACAATAGGATGTAGTGGAGGCACTTCGGAATCAGGTTTTCCAGAAGGTTGTACAGCTGAGAGCTATGAATTCAAGGGAAACAACTTAGTTCTAAGTGAAATCTCTTCAAAACAGAGCTTGTACTTATTTCACAATATTTCTGATAAGGATTTTTGGCTGAATCACCCACTTACTAAAGATCCTGGAGCAAGCGCAGGCTGGGCTTCAAGTTTGAGCCACGGAAAGTGGTCGGCGTTAACCATAAACGGGACCACAGCTAAAACAGAGAACTTCGAGTTAACCTGTTCAACCATGGAGCAGAGTGGAAAAACAAATTACCTTGATTGTAGGAATGTGGTAAAAACTTGTAGAATCAAAAATCCCGTCTTTAATTCTGAGGATAGTGGAAGTTATTGGGTAGCTGAAAACAAATCGCTTACCAACTTAGTATCTGATATAAAAAACAGGGGAATCAGTTGGTAATCTTTAGTCTACGGTTCCTCTGTAAGACCAGTCCAACAGTTCAACCGGATGTGCAGTCTTAATATTCAGACCATTATTTTTAATGCCTTTTTGAATCTGCAACAAACATCCCGGGTTTCCTGCAACTAGATAGTCGACTTTATTTTGTTTCACATTACCCATTTTTCGATCAAGTAAACCCTGGGACATCTCAGGCTGTACCAGATTATAAATCCCGGCACTACCACAGCATAGATCTGACTCAGGCATTTCTATTAATTCTAAGCCAGGTATTTCATTAAGAACCTCTCTTGGCTGCTCTTTTATTCGCTGAGCATGGCCTATGTGGCAGGCGTCTTGATAAGTCACTTTAATATCCAGATTCCCCAGTTCCCCTTTAAGCCCAATCTCAGAAAGGAATTCCATAATATCTTTTGTTTTTTCACTTAGTACTTCTGCTCGTTCTGCATATTGAGGGTCGTCCTTTAGTATCTCTCCATAATCTTTAATTGTAGAGCCGCAGCCAGCAGAGTTAATAACAAATGCGTCTACATCTAATTCTTCAAATGTCTTTATGGTTTGTATTGCAAATTCTCTTCCTTCTGACAACCTGCCTGAATGAACAGATAGGGCACCGCAGCAGCTTTGATTCTGGGGAACAATCACTTCACAGCCATTTTCTGCCAGAACTCTAACTGTGGCTTCATTTGTTTTGGAAAAGAAGACGCTCTGAACACACCCTGTGAGTAGAGCAACTCTATAGCGCTGTTGTCCTTTAGCTGGAATGACTTCGGGTAACTCGTCAGGAAAAGTTGGGGAATTCACTTCAGGCAGCATTGCTTCCATGTTTGCAAGTTTTTGCGAGAAGCGGCTTAGAACTCCTGTTGATTGTATAAGACTTCTTAAGCCCAGTTTTTGATAAACATAAAATAGTGGGAGCATTAACTTCATTCTCTTTGGATAAGGAAATAAAGAGAAAATAGTGGACCTGTAGAACTTGTCGAAGCCGGATCTTTCATAGCGGCGTTCTATTTGAGATCGCCCAGCCTCTATCAAACTTCCGTACTGCACCCCAGAGGGGCACGCCGGTTCACACCCCAGACAACCCAGACACATATCTAAATGTTTTACTAATGAGCCCTCAAGTGGTATTTCTCCATTTACCGCAGAGTGCATTAGATAAATTCTGCCCCTTGGGGAATCTAGCTCGTTACCAGTTTGAAGGTATGTTGGACAGGCAGAAAGGCAAAAACCACAGTGAACACAGTCTCTTATAAGATCCGAGCTAGGTTTGTCCTGCTCATCGAATGCGCAATACGGAGTTTCACCCATAGTAAATGTTTAGCCCCTTATTATAGTAAAAGCAAGAGTTTGGTCTTCAGAAACCTCTATAGCATCTCTAAGTTCTTGGTCATTTGCAAATGATTTTTTATGTAGACTCTTTCCAATAATATTAAATTCTAATTTTGATTTATCGTAAGGATAAGGTGTGATTTTATAGTTGAACCCATCTTCAGATTCCATCTTCAGAGTTGTACTATTCCCATGATAGTCAATCGGAGTTTCAGTTATTTCTATCGATCTCCAACCGTGACAGAGTGTTAGTGAAATAATATCTCCAATCTGCAGCATTTTTAGATTAACTTTGATGTCGTTGGGAATCTTATCAGAATTGGAATTTGAAATATTAAAACCAAGCTCTGTTGAAATAACGTCCTTCATATCAATTTGCAATAATTCCAGTTGTTTATTATCCGGATCTTTTTTTAGATTACTCCTGTTAAATTTTGAGAAGTGTAAAGCAATAAGAGCTGCAGCATATGAATGTTTTTTTGAATAAGGCCTATAACATTTACTCCAGATAACACTCTGATCATATGAGCTCATCTCTGTAAAATTAGCCGGATATCCGTTCTCAGGATTAATTCTTGGATTAGCATCCCAATCCTTCCAGCCTGAATCATGCACACTAATGGCAAAAAGCACTTCATCGTATGGTTTTGGTATAACGAATTTATCGTTTCCCCAATGCGCCATTATTTGCCCTGAAAGCAGAGCATGGTCGTGTTGGGCAATCAATATCCACCCGCCATTTTTATCTCTTCTGATCATCTATCGCGTTAAATAAATTAAGGAATTTTATAGGAGCGAAATTATCGTAACTTAGGTCGCAAGTTACTTCAAGAAAAACAAAAAAACTTTTATATATATCTTCCTGGGTTAAGAATGTTATCTGGATCGAAATTTGATTTTATTCTTTTCATTATTCCAAGACCTGATCCAATATCTCCCCAAATATCGAACTGTTCTTTTATTTCTGTTGATGTTTCTTGAATTATCAAGGAGCCCCCAAGTGTTGATATAAAGGCACGCAAATTCTTAACAGCATTAGTTATAGAAGATGCGTCACCTCTAATGGCAATAATGCATATACCATTGCCCGCTCTTGTCGATACAGAAGTCTCAACCCCATTTTCGTCTGATAATTGTTTGACCATATTTAAGACGGTTGGAATTTGTGTAACAAGAATACTAGCTTTACACACTGCACTTTCTGCTTTTACTATATTAGATGGAAAATTCCTGACATCCTCCCAAAGTTTTTCTTCTTGCGATCCACGAATTAGTACACCCTTTCCACCACTTTGTTCACAGATTTTTTTCACAGTAGAAATTTGGTCTTTAACTGCTTTTTCGACATTTTTAATTCCTATCGCAAGACAATATTCAGAACCATTAATATCCAGGTTATTTCTTTTAGAAAGTAAAGCAGTAAGTCCAGGATTTAATAATTCCAGAGAAGTTAGTACTAGATTGGAATTCAAAAGGGTTAAGATTGTTTTATGGCAATTCTCTAAGCTTGAGAAACTTGCCAGATATGTTTCAGAGTATTCAGGAACCGGATAAAGCCTGAATGTAGCCTCTACTATAATGCCTAAAGTACCAAGAGAGCCGACATAAAGTTTTGGAAGATCATATCCAGCAACATTCTTGACCACTTTTGATCCGCCTTTAAATATACTGCCGTCTGCTTTCACGACTTTTATTCCAATTAAGAACTCTCTTGCTGTTCCGTAGCGGAGCCTTTCAGGACCACTATCGTTTGTTGCAATTATTCCGCCAATCGTTGCATCTTTATTGATATGTGGGGGATCCAGCGCCAGAAACTGATTTTCTTTGTTTAGTTCTTTCTGCAAGCTACCCAGAGAAATACCACACTCAGTTGTAGCAACGAGGTCTGACGCCCCATGCTCTATAATGCGATTTAAATTATTTGTTGAAATAACGATATTGCCCCTGTCCGGTTTATTTCCTAGAGCAGATTTTGTCCCTGATCCCCGGGGTATTACACTTAGGGACTCTTTAGAGACAAGTTTCATAATTTCTGATACCTGCTCAATGTTATTTGGAGAAAGAACTATTTCTGGTAGCACATCATCAATACCGAATGCTTTAAGTTCTTCTTTTTCAAGTATTGTATTTTTCTCGCCCACAATACTTTTTAATTTTTTTGTAACTGACTTTTTTATCATAACTAAATTTATTCAAGAGTAGATTTTAGAACTAATACATTTCACCCATGCCAGCTTTTTGAACAGGATGTTCTTCAAACTTCTTCATGCCGGGTTCAACACAAGTTCTCGGTGTAGGAAATAATTTCCCAGGATTACAAAGTCCTTTATTATCAAACGCGCATCTGATCAGATTCATAGCATCTAAATCATTGTCACTAAACATCAACGAGAGGAATCTCTTCTTGTCATGACCGACACCATGCTCTCCAGTTATGCTCCCGCCTTTATCTACGCAAACCTTTAATATCTCTCCTGCAAGCTCAAGGGTTTTATCAAGATCCCCCTCTTTTGAGGCATCATAGAGTACAAGTGGATGCAAATTTCCATCTCCGGCATGAAAAACGTTAGCAACGCGTAGACCATATTTTTTGCTTAACTCCCCTATTTCGCCCAAAACTTCCGCAAGCTTACTTCGGGGTATTACGCCGTCCTGAACATAGTAATCTGAGCTTATGCGACCCATCGCGGGGAAGGCGCTTTTCCTGCCCTTCCACAATAGATCTCTTTCTTTTGAGTTTTTGGCTATTTTTATCTGAATAGCATTATTTTCTTTTAATACCTCTTCAACAATTGGCATCTGAGCTTCAACTTCCGCCAAAGGACCGTCTAGTTCAACTAATAAAATTGCGCCGGCATCAATTGGGTAACCTGCTCCAATAGTTTCTTCAACAGATTTAATGCAGAAACTATCCATTATTTCCATTCCTGCAGGAATAACACCCCGAGCCGTAATTCCGGAAACTGAAGCCCCTGCATCTTCAACATTGTCATATGAAGCAAATAAAGTTTTTACCGCTTCAGGTTTTTTAATTATTTTAAGTGTGACCTTTGTGACTATTCCAAGTAGTCCCTCTGATCCGACTATAAGTCCTGTTAGATCATAACCAGGATGATCCAAAGCTTTGCCGCCAATCTCAATTATCTCTCCGTCCGGCATTACCATCTCTACACCTAGGACATGATTAGTAGTTACTCCATATTTTAGGCAGTGCACTCCGCCAGAATTCTCAGCTACGTTTCCACCAATAGTGCAAACTATCTGGCTTGATGGGTCAGGGGCATAATAATAACCATAGGGACTAACTGCATTTGTAACCCAGAGATTAACCACACCTGGCTCGACAACAACTCTTTGATTGGGAATATCTACATCTAAGATCTTGTTCATTTTGGAAAGCGCAATTACAATTCCCTCATCAGTCGGCAGAGCGCCACCGGACAACCCGGTGCCCGCTCCTCTTGGAACAAAAGGAATATTTTCGTGATAGCACTCCTTAACAACCTCGGAGACTTGTTTTGCATTGGTTGGCAATACTACAAATATGGGTTTAATTCGATACCCCGTAAGAGCATCACAATCATAAGCCAATAGCTCATCTTCGGAAGAGATAACTCCATCCTCACCTATGATTTCAATAAGCTTTTCTCTGAACTTATTTTTCCAGGAAGAAGAATTAGTTTTGTGTTGTGTCATCATAGCATGTAGTATTAGTGAAGTACGGCATCATTATATCATCATAAGATGAGTAGACCAATTTTTGTAATCAGAACTAAGATAAAACAAACAAGATAAGCAAAACCCTTGACAATCGCTACTGAATTGGTACATTGAGTTGTTTATTTCTATAATTAGAGGCTAAAAATATGAAGAGCTATATGGCTAGATCAGAAGATTTTGATAAGAAATGGTTTTTGATTGACGGAGAAGGGAAGACTGTGGGTAGACTTGCCACCAGAATTGCTAATATTTTAAGGGGCAAAGACAAACCGCAATATACTCCTCACGCAGACATCGGGGATTTTGTTATCGTTGTAAATGCAGAAAAATTGCATTTTACTGGAGACAAATGGAACCAGAAAACATACTACAGACACACAAATCACCCAGGCGGTATCAAGGAAACCAAAGCTAGTGATCTTCTTGAAACCAAGCCTCATGAGATAATAGAAAAGGCGGTTTGGGGAATGTTGCCAAAGAACAAATGGCAGAAAAAACTAATTACCAGGTTAAAGGTTTACGCAGGGAACGAACACCCGCACGGACCCCAACAGCCTGAAACATTGGAGGTTTAATTAATAATATGGCTGAAGTTAATCACTATGGAACCGGAAGAAGAAAGACCTCGATAGCTCGAGTGTGGCTACGTCCGGGAGATGGAAAAGTTTCTATCAATAACCGCGAGCCAGAGGAATACTTCCCTCGTGAGTCTTGGGTTGTACATGCATTAGAACCTCTAACTACAACAAACACAAAAGGGAAATACAACGTGCTAATCAAAGTAAAGGGAGGCGGTCTAACCGGCCAGTCTGGTGCTGTAAGACACGGGATTGCCCGAGCACTGCTTCAGGTAGACGACTCTCTTAGACAACCTCTTAAGGCAGCGGGTCAGCTTAGAAGAGACTCCAGAATGGTCGAGAGAAAGAAATACGGACTTAAAAAAGCGAGAAAAGGACCACAATTCTCTAAGAGGTAATTTATACATTGGCAACTACCATTAAAAAGAAAACTTCAATAAAAAAGAACAATATTGCCCCACCAAAAGGAAAGCTAGGTGTATTGCTTCCGGGTATGAGCGGTGCCGTTAGCACCACTTTTGTTGCGGGTGTTGAAGCAATAAAAGCTGGTTTAGGTAAACCTATCGGTTCCCTAACTCAATTGGGGACAATCAGAATAGGGAAACGGACTGACAAGAATTCACCTCTGATTAAAGATTTTATTCCACTAACAAATCTAGAAGATCTAGTATTTGCAGGATGGGATATCTTTGCCGATAACTGCTACGATGCTGCTATAAAATCAGGGGTATTGGACAAATCCCTTTTAGATGAACTAAAAGATGATCTTGAAGAAATAAATCCTATGTCCGCAGTTTTCAGCAGAAAATATGTTAAGAACTTAAACGGCAAACATATAAAGAAAGGCAAGACCAAGATGGATCTTGCTGAGCAATTAATAGAAGACATAAAAACATTTAAAAAAGAAAGCGGTGTTGATCGCCTTGTAATGGTATGGTGTGGAAGCACAGAGGTCTTTATTCAAGCTTCAAAGGTACACAGCACAATCAAATCCTTTGAAGAAGGCATGAAGAAAAATCACCCGGCTATTGCTCCTAGCATGATATATGCTTATGCTGCAATTAAATGTGGTGTTCCTTATGCAAACGGCGCACCAAATTTGTCAGCTGACGTACCGGCACTGGACAAACTCGCAAAACAAAAGAAAGTTCCTATTTCCGGTAAAGATTTTAAAACCGGTCAGACATTAATGAAAACTATACTCGCTCCGGGTCTCAAGAGCAGAATGATTGGGCTTAATGGTTGGTTTTCAACAAATATTTTAGGAAACAGAGACGGAGAAGTATTAGACGATCCATATTCATTTAAAACTAAAGAAGAAAGTAAGTTAAGTGTGCTTGAACATCTTTTTCAACCGGACCTATATCCAGATTTATACTCTGATTATTACCATAAGGTGAGGATTAACTATTATCCACCTAGGGGTGATGCTAAAGAGGCCTGGGACAATATAGATATTTTTGGCTGGTTGAACTACCCAATGCAGATTAAGATCAATTTCCTCTGCAGGGATAGTATTCTTGCAGCCCCTATCGTGCTTGATCTCGTAATATTTCTTGACTTGGCAAGCAGGGCAGGACTTCATGGTATACAGGAATGGCTCTCTTTCTACTTTAAGAGCCCTATGCACGCCGAGAACCTCTATCCTGAGCATGATGTGTTCATACAGCTTATGAAGCTCAAGAACACCCTTAGATACTTACAGGGTGAAGAGTTAATTACCCACTTAGGGCTAGACTACTACGATTTCGCGTAGAACAATCCCTACAGACCCCGCATACAGTTCCTATAAAGCTTCTATGGAAGTGTTATAGAAATCCCTATGAAGTATAAATCTGATGTAAATTAGGATAATGCTTTAGGTGGAATTATGCCTGGGCGCTAATGGCAAGCCATTTACGTGTTATATAAGGTTCACCGTTTTCGTCCCTATTTCCATGCAGTTCTATTGAAGGACCAACAGAATCTCTCATTGCATTCACAGCATCATCTATGGGGTATCCTCTTAATGCTCCGGCAGCGTATTGCTGAAAAGCGCTAATATATTCCCATGCCTCTTTATGCATATCAACTGCGAATTCCTTAGCATCTACGAGCTTAAAACCTGCTTCTTCCACTAAGCTTTCATAATAAGAACGAGGCAGAAACTTGGCTGCTTCAGTTTTTTCATCAGTTCTGACTCTTTTTACTCCGTGGTCACGTAAATACTGTACTGCAGTCTTAACCTGAGTGCGGTAAAAAGGTAATGTCTCGGCTGGTCTGGCTTCTTCATAAAAAGCAGTGTTAAAGAATAAAAATCCACCAGGCTTCAGTGCTTTTCTAATTCTCTTAATGCAGTCTAATTGATCTGCAGCGGATAAATAATGTATACCATTTCCCCAGACTGCAATATCAACACTCTGATCAGGAATTGTCATATCTTGAATTGAAGAGTGAACGAGTTTTAATTTTTCTACGGTTTGATCTAATTTAGATTGAGCTAGCTTTAAAGCACCAGCGGATTGATCTAGACACAAAACAGCAGCCTTTTTCCAGGTTTCAGGGAAATTATCAAAAACCAGTTGAACCATTGTTCCAGCCCCAGTTGCCACATCCAATATGCCTTCAAGGCCATTCATGCCCTTCTGCTTCATGATCACAACCCAGTTGTTAATGCATTCGCTATTTACTCTTTTATATTCTTCTGTATCTGCAAATGGTTCGTAGTTATAATCTTCTTCAATTTTATGCGTATCTTGCATTCAAAACCTCCGCTTTATGCCCCTACCCTGCAAATTTCGAGATAGAAGAATGAGAGCGAATTATAACATGGCATTGGAAAAAATAAATATTTAGCAACTCTACCATGCTATTCACACACCTCTTTTATCTCCCCAAATTATTTTATGCAGTTGGGGTAAAACTCTAATAAATTCTAATTTATCATCAATTACTTTCTTAGTTATCCAACCCAAATCAGATCCGTGTGTGGGCTGAAAAACAATATTAGCTTTGATATTATACCTGTTTAATACGTCCCTGGCATATTCATAGTCTCTTTCATCCTGTATAACAAATTTCAACTGATCCTTAGGTCTAAGTTTTATAAAAAGATCAAAATCCATTCTGTCCTGCATTGAGGAGCTCGGGCACTTGCAATCCATACTTATAGTACTATTCTCAGACCATAAAATTGGTGGGGGCATTTTATGTCCGCTGGTTTCAAGAAGTATCTTGTAGTTATCCTTAATTAGGTAATTTGAGAGTTCTTCGACCTCTTTAATCTGTATAAGAGGCTCTCCCCCTGTAATACAAACTCTCTTGCATTCATGTTTCTCAATTTCACTTAACACTTCTGACACCGAGTGGTCTCTAAAATCTCGTCCTTCTACTGCGTACATAGTATCGCACCAATTGCATCTCAAATCACATGCAAATAAGCGAACAAAAACTGTTGGAAGCCCTATTTCAACACCTTCACCTTGTAGTGAGAAGAATATTTCACTTATTTTCATTGTTCATACTCGGTCGGATCCATCACGCCGGAATCGACAAATGCTCTTTTTCTTTCTCTACAGGAGCTGCATACTCCACAGTGCATTTCTCCTCCCTTATAACAAGTCCATGTTTGTTGAAATGGTACTCCAAGCTCTGCACCTAGTTTTACTATGTCGGATTTATCTATATCAACAAATGGGGCGTCAATTATTAAATCTGGATTATCATTTGCAAGTCTTTCAGATTCTTGAAAAGCATCTACAAATTCTTTTCTACAATCCGGATAGACTCCTCTATCAGAAAAGTGTGCACCAAAGAAAACATGGTTGGCTTTCAAGCTAACGGCATATCCAATGGCTATAGAAAGAAAGATAGCGTTTCTGTTTGGGACAATAGTAGATTGAAGTGTTTCATAATGTTCCGCAGTCTCAGGAACTTCGGGAACTTCGACGCTCGAATCGGTGAGAGCAGATCCCGAAAGAAGAACTTTCATTGAAGAAAGATCGACAACCTTGTGGTTTACGTCTAATTTTTCTGCAATGCTTTTTGCATACTCAATTTCCTTTAGGTGTTTTTGCCCATAAATAAAAGTAAGCACATAGACTTCAAATCCTTCTTTAACCATTTTATAAAGAAGTGTGGAGCTATCTATTCCGCCCGAAGCGATAATTACAGCCTTATTACTCATGATCATAATATTATATGTTGCAGTTCACTTGGACAAGTGAAGGTGTCCATTACTATTAGTGGACTTTTTTAGGAAGAGTTTCTGTATTTTTTGAAACTACATCATAGAAGTCGCCTAACTTATTTTCAAGCTCGTCGACGTGGCTTACCACATCTTGAATCTGGTTGTCTAAATCCTCTGCTTCAAGGTCTATTTCTTCACACTTTCTCCACTCTATAATGTGACCTTTAATGTGATTAAAAGCTGCCTGCATTGACTTCATATCTTCGGATATTTGAGATACCGTTACAACGAGTTCTTTTTTCTCTCTTTCCCTTCTCACATATCCCAACCAGAATGTAGCAAAGATAAATGCTAGAACTAAGATTGCCTGAGGGACTGAAGTTTCAAGCGTAGGGTAGAAACCTATAGCGTCTATGTACGGCAGAAACTCAACTGGGGTTGTGTTTATAACTCCCGCTTCCTGAAGTTCCTTAATTCCCTTACCCAACAATATGAATGCTAAAAAATACAAGAAAATACTTGTGATAGTGAAAAAGTATTTAATCGGTATTCTAAGAGCCAGTTTAAATATCACGTAAAAGAGCACAACTAAAACCGCAGCTCCTGCCACAATGCCCCAAATAACCGCAGAATGTGAGTTTTCAGCTTGATACCATAAGGCTTGATAGAATAGGACTGTTTCAAAGGCTTCACGATATACCGCAAAAAACGATACACTTGCAAGCGCTATTACGCTGTTCCTTGATACCGCATTTTCTACTTTGCCCTGAATATATTCCTTCCATTTTTTAACTTCTATCTTTGTTATTAGCCAATAGCTTACGTAAAATAGCACCGCAGCAGCCGTTAGTGCCGTAATGCCTTCTATTATTTCACGCTGGGCACCACTGATAGATATTACAGTCTTAGCAAGAAACCATGTCAAGATCCCCGCTCCTATTGCTGCGATCCATCCGTAATGTATATATTTGATAGATTTGCGAGACCCTGTAGCGTTTAAGAAAGCAATGATTGCCGCTATAATCAATATTGCTTCTAGTCCTTCTCTTACCATAATGGCAAAGGAATTTAGGAAAGAAATAAATTTGCTCGAGGATTCACTCTCCAAAATGCCTGCTGCTGAAACTAAATTTTCTTGAAGTTTAGCATTTAGGATTTCTACTTCATCAATCTTTTTCCCAGACTTAACCGCATTTCTGTAATCGCCGAAATTAGCTTCCATCTCTGCAGTGAACTTTCTATTTTTAACAAAAAGATCGGGCTCTACCTGTTCAAATCCAAGAAGATATGAGTCCAGGGCTTTTTCGTAAGACTCTTGTGTATTACCAGCTTGATAAAGTTTCAAGGAATCTGTAAGTAGCTCAGATGTCATTGCAATCGCAGAATCCGAGGATGCGGTATTGTTCTCAAACATTCCCTTGCGGAGATAAGAGATAGCAATATCTTGATCCTCATCATTAAGATTTGGATTTATTTCATGAACTATTTGGTCATTAGATAGTACAGCAAGGTTTTTATAATCTTTTACTTCATTTGTCAGTGTTGCGGTTATTTCCTTCCAGGAATCATTATTTTGGTTAGTAGCTCCGAGCGACATAACATAAAAGGCTAAATCCCATTTCTTATCGTCAGAGAGCTGAGGAAATGCCGGCATTGCGGTTCCAGCTATTCCAAAAGTCATAGTGTTATGCACCTTAAAGGGTGAAAGACCTGAGTAGAAATTTGGATCAACTAAAACAGTCGCTGGAGGATTTAACCCCTGAGCAAGTGAACCATCTCCTGCACCGGTCATCCCATGACACTGTGAGCAATTGTTTGCATATAATTCTTTGCCCACTTGTAAAGAAGGTCTTTTTTCAGGATGGGGAACGATGCCGTAAGAGCTAATTATTTTTTCTTTTATTGCATTAGATACTTGCTCGACATCTTGCACCGAGGATTTTGATGTGATCAAAGTTGATAGCTCGTTAATCTCAGATTCAATATCTGCCTTATCACCATCTGATAACTTAAGGGTCTTGAATAACTCTTTAGTTTCAGCAGAAAACTCAAGCATTTCATTGTATTCAGCACTATTTATTACTTCGCCATTGAGGACAGCGTTTTGATAATCGCCCCCTATGTAGTCAACCAAAGATAAAATCCTCTTTTCTGTCGATGAGGCGAAAGAAGTTATAGTGATTAGTATTAAAAGAGAAAGACTTAATAAAGAAATACTAGAAATTCTGATTATTTTATTGATAAGAATATGTTTAATGCCTCCGCATGCTATTGAATCAAAATATTAAAAAACGCTCTTTGATAACACCTTCAAGCGATATTGAAAATGATTATCAATTAGGAGTTTCAGATTACCACACTGCTTATTAGTGTCAAGCAATATTATTGCAATACTATCTATTTAAATTATTATTATTGAGCTATTTATCCGACATATAATATTCAAGCTTTAAATAGCAATGCGAAATGGACGAAAAGCCAGGTCATAAAGAAAAATTATTTAAAGAGTTCCCCCCTGTATCCAAGGAAGAATGGAAAGAACAGGTAGTCAAGATTTAAAGGGGAAACCGTTTGATAAACTTATCTGGAAAACATATGAGAATATCAATATTGAGCCCTTCTATACTGATAGTGATCTAGAAACTTTAGAACACCAAATAAAATCACGTCCTGGTGAATCCCCTTTTATCAGAGGTGCCAGTTCAAGTAGTAACGATTGGCAAATCAATCAAGAAATTAACCATGAGGATATAAAACTAGCCAACCAACTGGCTTTAAGCAGCTTAAATAGCGGCGCTGATTCTCTTAGCTTTATTTGTGGAATTCGAGATGAAAGATACTCTGGAATTCCCATTCAAAACAAGGGAGATATAGCTCTATTACTTAATAATATTGACATAAGAACTGTTCCAATTCATTTCAAGTGTGGAAGTTCTTCAATCGGGATATTCTCTCTATATATAAACGAGGCTAAAAAAAGAGGTGTCAATTCAGAAGACTTGTCCGGCTCAGTCGATTGTGACCCACTGAAAGATTTAAGCTTAAACGGTTCATTCTCACAAGGAGAGGATAACTCCTTTAATGAATTATACGCGTTAATCTCTTATTTAAATCAGTCCATCCCTAATTTTAAGGGCCTAAAAGTAAATAGTTCTCAGTTTCATGACTCTGGAGCATCCATTACGCAGGAACTAGCTTTTACCCTGTCATCAGGGGTGAAATATTTAGATCGACTAACGGATATGGATCTTACGGTTGATCAAATTACAAAGCAGATGACATTTTCATTCTCTATTGGTTCAAACTACTTTATGGAGATTGCCAAACTAAGAGCGGCAAGAATGCTGTGGGCAAGAATAATTGAACTATATAAACCTAAAAAAGAATCTTCTAATCTAATGTCGATAGAAGTTCAGAATTCCTCGTGGAACAAAACGCAGTATGATCCATTCGTGAATTTGCTAAGGGGAACAGTAGAGACTATGGCGGGAGCCTTAGGTGGAGCAGGCACGATTACCGTTAGATCTTTTGATTCGGAGTATAAGACACCTGATGAATTTTCTTTAAGAATGTCCCGGAATACTCAGCTTGTTCTTAAGAATGAATCTTATTTGGAACGGGTAGCTGACCCGTCTGCCGGATCTTACTACATTGAGAGCTTAACTAATTCTATAGCAGCAGAGGCATGGAAGCTCTTCCAAGAAATTGAAAGCAACGGGGGATTTGTCGAATCTCTTAAATCCGGCGCTATTCAAAAAGCGATTGAGCAAACCAGAACATCACGGGATATGAATATAGCAACTCGGAAAGACACTGTTTTAGGAGTTAACCAATATCCAAATTCGACTGAACATATTCTATTAAAAATAGAGAATGAATTAATGGGTGCGAAAATTAAGAAGTCTGGCAATCAGCTCAATAGCCCGGACGAACTATCGATAGAATTTGCCACTGAATATCTTTCAAATGACGAGGCATACGTTGGAGATCTAATATATCAAGGAGCTAATGACTCGGAGATTCAAATTGAGACATTAAAACCTTACAGAGGGGCACAGGTTTTTGAAGAGCTTAGACTTGCAACCGAAAAACACGCTCAGGATACAGGGCATACACCCGTCGTATTCTTGCTCACAATCGGCAATCCTTCAATGAGAAGTGCCAGAGCATCATTTGCAGCTAACTTTTTTGGGTGTGCGGGATATAACATTATCAACAACATCGGATTTGATACTCCGGAAGATGGGGCAAAAAATGCGATTGAGAATAATGCGGATATTGTTGTGATCTGTAGCTCAGATAATGAGTATCCAAATTTTACTGAAACAATAACAAGTAAATTGCACCAAATAAATTCAGAAATAAAAATAATTATAGCAGGCAATCCCACAGAGCATGTTGAAGAATTACAAGATGCAGGAGTAGATGACTTTATTCATATACGCTCAAATGCTCTCGAGATTTTATCGAAGTATCAAAAGGTTTTAGGAATTGGAGCTTAAGGAAAGGTAAAAATTTGAGACCGAACTTTTCAAATATAGATTTCAAGGAAACCTCAAATAACGGGTCCAGTCAGAAAGCCGAAAGCTCGGGAAATAGAGGATGACTCCTGAAGGCATAGAGGTTCAATCCTTATATACAAAGGATGAACTTCTAAATATGGAGCACCTTAATTATGCTGCAGGAATAGAGCCCTTTCTACGCGGGCCCTACTCCACTATGTATGTAACCCGCCCCTGGACTATCAGACAGTACGCTGGGTTTTCAACAGCCGAAGAATCAAATGCTTTTTACAGAAGGAACTTAGCCGCGGGACAAAAGGGATTATCTGTAGCTTTTGATCTCCCCACTCATAGGGGGTACGACTCAGATCACCAACGAGTAGTGGGAGATGTAGGAAAAGCAGGGGTCGCTATAGATTCCATTTTGGACATGAAAATTCTTTTTGACCAGATCCCTCTCGATGAAACTTCTGTTTCTATGACAATGAACGGGGCCGTGCTCCCGATAATGGCATTTTACATTGTAGCTGCTGAGGAACAGGGAGTCAGCCCAGAAGAACTAAGCGGAACAATTCAAAATGATATATTAAAAGAATTTATGGTTCGCAACACTTATATTTACCCTCCTGAGCCATCTATGCGAATCATAGCCGATATTTTCAAATACACGGCTGAAAAGATGCCGAAATTTAATTCAATAAGTGTAAGCGGATATCACATGGAAGAGGCGGGAGCTTCATCCGATATAGAACTTGCTTACACATTGGCAGACGGTCTGGAGTATATACGTACAGGTATAAAGGCTGGAATGAAAATTGATGATTTTGCTCCTCGCATCTCATTCTTCTGGGGTATTGGAATGAATCATTTTATGGAAATAGCTAAAATGAGGGCAGCCCGGATACTATGGGCTAAGCTTGTAAAACAGTTTAACCCTCAAAATCCAAAATCCCTGGCGCTTAGAACTCATTGTCAAACTTCAGGATGGAGTCTTACAGAGCAGGACCCCTTTAACAATGTGGTCAGAACCTGTGTTGAAGCATTAGCTGCCGTTCTAGGCGGGACCCAATCTCTTCACACAAATGCTTTAGACGAAGCAATTGCACTGCCTACTGATTTCTCTGCGCGTATTGCTAGAAACACACAAATTTATCTTCAAGAAGAAACAAATATATGCCGCTCTGTAGATCCCTGGGCAGGCTCATATTATGTAGAATATCTGACTGACCAAATCACTCACAGAGCTTGGGATTTGATAAGTGAAGTCGAGGAACTGGGCGGAATGGCAAAAGCAATCGACACAGGAATACCGAAGATGAGGATAGAAGAAGCCGCCGCAAAGAAACAGGCGCGTATCGATTCCGGGCAGGACGTTATAGTAGGTGTGAACAAATATGAAGTTGAGGAACAAGACCAAATAGAAATTCTCGAGGTAGATAATACCGCTGTAATGCGTTCTCAGCTTCAGCGACTAAAAGAATTAAAGGAATCAAGAGAGAATAATGCTGTTTTGATGGCCCTGGACGCTATAACAAAATGCGCTGAGACTGGCGAAGGAAATCTCCTGGATCTTGCAGTTGACGCGGCAAGAAAAAGAGCCACTCTGGGCGAGATATCAGATGCTTGCGAAAAGGTATTTGGCAGATATAAGGCTGTAATTCGATCTATTTCGGGTGTATATTCTTCTGAGATGTCTCAGGATAAAGACTTTATAAAAGCAAGGGAGCTGGCAGACGAATTTGCATTACTTGAGGGAAGACGCCCACGAATAATGGTTGCAAAAATGGGTCAGGACGGTCATGACCGTGGGGCTAAAGTTATTGCCACCAGTTTTGCTGATCTTGGGTTTGATGTAGATATCGGGCCCCTGTTTCAAACTCCCAAAGAAGCGGCGAAGCAAGCTATTGAAAATGATGTCCATATTATTGGAATATCAAGTCTGGCTGCCGGTCATAAAACACTTGTTCCAGATCTTATAAGCGAGCTTGAGAAATCAAATCGAGAAGACATAATGGTCGTCGCTGGCGGCGTAATACCAAAACAAGATTATGATTTCTTATATAACTCGGGTGTAACAGCTATTTTCGGCCCAGGAACAGTAATATCTCAAGCTGCTCAGAATTTACTGGAAATATTGATTAACAAAATCAAACAAACTGATTAAACTGTTATATAAAACTTGTCTTTTTTGTTAACGAGCAATCTCAATTGAGCAAAACAATAAAGAAAAACGAACTTTCTTTTAAAGAATATACGGAAGGCATCCTTTGTGGTAACCGCTCTGTATTGAGCCAGGCTATTACTCTTGTAGAGAGCACATTACCAAAACACAATGAACTTGCTCAGGAAGTTATCAATCACTGTCTCCCTTATACCGGGAAGTCCATAAGGATTGGCATAACGGGCATCCCGGGAGTTGGCAAAAGTACTTTTATCGAAACTTTTGGGCTTTACCTAACTGAGGAAGTAAAAAGAACAGTTGCTGTGCTGGCAATAGATCCAACCAGCGAGCGATCCAGGGGAAGTATACTTGGTGACAAAGTAAGAATGGAGAAACTCTCCCTCGATGAAAATGCTTATATACGTCCCTCCCCGACCTCTGGCTCATTGGGTGGGGTAGCACAAAGTACTCGTGAGACAATCCTATTATGTGAGGCGGCGGGATTTAACACAATAATAGTAGAAACGGTCGGAGTAGGTCAATCCGAAATTGCTGTCGACTCGATGGTGGACTTCTTTTTGCTTCTCCTTCTCGCAGGCGCAGGTGATGAAATCCAAGGCATGAAAAGAGGAATAATGGAAATGGCCGATACTGTGGCTATTACCAAGGCAGATGGAGAAAATATTACCAGTGCTGAACGGGCAAAAAGGGAGTTTGAAAATGCCATCCAATTATTTCCTCCAAAAGAAAACGGATGGGTTCCTAAAGTAACTACTTGTTCTTCCTTAGCCAATAAAGGCATAAAAGAAATTTGGGATACTATTTTCAAACACCAGAGTTTGATTGAGCAAAATGGATTATTGCAGAAAAAAAGGCAAGAACAGACCAAGAGATGGATGCATGAGGCAATTCTATATGCTCTAAAGAAAAATTTTTATTCTAATGAGGACATAAACAAAACAGTGCGGGAATTGGAAGAAAAAGTAACTGATGGCAAAATAAGCCCCTTCACTGCCGCAAACGAACTTTTAAGCACATACTTTAAAAATATTGCATAGAATATACCCTATAGACATTAAGTCCTAAAACTGAAAAAATAATAATATGGAAAAAGCAGCAAAGTATGAAATAGATAATATCAATCCAGCGGATATAGATCAGATATTGGCTATTGAGAATGCAAGTTTTCCCTCCCCCTGGCCTAGACAGATATTTGAAAGAGAAATAGATGCGGCAAACTCATACAAAAGGGCAATAAGATTCTCGGGCAGTGTAGTTGCATACATAGTAACCTGGACAATTTATGATGAGGTCCATATCTTAAACATTGCTGTTCATCCGGATTTTAGAAAAATAGGCTTAGGAGAAATGCTACTCAGGGATTGTTTAGATTTTTCATATGATAGGGGTTTAAAACTGGCGGTTCTTGAAGTTAGAACTTCAAACAATAGCGCAATCAAACTTTATGAGAAAATTGGGTTTAAAACACTAAGGGTTAGAAAAAAATACTACTCAGATACCAACGAAGACGCCTATGTAATGTCGTATGAGTTAAAATCAGATACAGAGTAGAAATGACAACACGGTTTATGTTCTTCGTTCTACTATATACTCGGCTAGTGAATCTAGAGATTTTTTATAGCCACTGTCCGGCAATGAAGAAATTGAATCTTTAGCTTTATCCACAAAACTCTCAGCCATATCATTAGTTATTTGAACCCCTTTGTATCTGAGCACAATATCTCTTATAAAGCTTAATTCTTCTTCACTAAAAACTTCCTCACCAGCAAGAATCTCATTTGTTTTCGCTTTTTCTGAACTTGTAGCCGCTTGTATTGAATAGAAGAGTGGAAGAGTCATCTTGCCCTCTATCAGATCCTGCCCTACACCCTTTCCAAACTCCTGCTCCGTTGATGAGTAATCCAGCGCATCATCGGTTAGCTGAAATGCTACTCCAATATTAAATCCATACTGCCCCACAGAGTACTTTAAGCTATCTTCTACACTGGCGAGTATTGCCCCCACACTACCACAGCTCTCTAAAAGCGACGCAGTCTTATTTTCAATAATTCCAAAACACACTTCTTCAGTTATCTCGAGCATATTGTTCGCATTCATAACCTCGAGTACCTGCCCCTCCGCCAATTTGGCAGCAGCATCAGTCACAGCCTTGATAAGCTCCAAATCACCGCAGGACTGAATAAGACCTAAGGCTCTTGCCAACATAAAATCGCCAACGAGCACAGTTGCTTTATTTCCCCAAACTATGTTTGATGAGGGGTTTCCTCGTCTTAATTTGGCCTCATCTACAACATCATCATGAAGCAGAGTGGCTGTATGAATTAATTCTAGAGCGGCAGCTGCGTATATCCTCTCCTTACCTTCTAGACGTCCACATGCGCCGCATGAGAGAAGAAGTACTGCCGGACGAAGCCTTTTCCCGCCACTTCCAAGCAAATACTTAGAGATCTCGCATACTAGAGGTATGGGGGATTGAATATTAGCTTCAAGCTCGTTTTCAACTTCTTCAATATCAGAGCTAACTATTGAAAGAATATCTGAGAAACCCATCGCGGCTTTTAAGTTATCTGAACACCGGAAATATGTCAAAGCAGTGTTCTCATGTAATTTTTAGCCTAAAAATTATATAACCTATTATTCGAATTAAATTGGTATAATATCTAACTAAATGGTCCCATTAAAACTCTCTTTAAAAAACTTTCTAAGCTACGGCGAGAACACTTCGACACTTGATTTTAGGAATTTTGAGATAGCCTGTCTTAGTGGAAAGAACGGACACGGAAAATCAGCATTAATAGATGCCCTAACTTGGGCTCTATGGGGAAAATGCAGAGTAAAAATAAAGGACGAAGTAATAAAAAGAGGCGCGAGTGAAGCGAGTGTAGAGCTTGAGTTTGAATCAGAGAACAACATCTACAGAATATTGAGAGTTATCGAGAGAAAAAAAAATGGCACCTCAACCTCAATAAATCTTAATGTCTACGATACAGATAGCAGCTCTTTTAAACCTCTAGAGGAAGGATCCAAAGCGCAAATAACGATAGAAAAGTTACTAAAAATGGACTATAACTCGTTTATATGTTCATCATTCATTTTACAAGGCATGGCTGATGAATTTACCAAGCGAACGCCTTCTGAAAGAAAAGAAATTCTCTCAACAATCCTCGCTCTCGATGAATATGAATTAATTACAAAAAAAGCAAGGGAACATTCACAGATTTCAAACCTGGAATTAAATACGCTTCAGAGCCAAGAAAAACAGCTTGAAGATGAAATATCAACAAAAAGCATATTTGAAGAAAAGTTGCATCAAGCAAAGATTGAAGACACTAAATTAGCAACTGAAATATCAGAATTTGAGACTATTCAAGCAGAGTTAATAGCACAAAATGAATCTATTAAAGCAAAACTTGAGAATTTGGATCAATTAAAAAAAGAAAAAGAAGAAAACAATCANAAAAACCTTCAATTAGAATCTGAACTTAAGCAATTAACAAATTTAATCTTGAGGGACAAAGGAATTGTCTCTAAAGAAAAAGAAATAATGAAAGGTTTTGAAAAATACGAACTAGCTCTCAAACAAGAGAAGCTCTTGAGTGAAAAAGAACTTTCAAAATCAAAACTAGAAATGGAATTAGAAAGTGCTCAAAACCTTATCAATTCGGAAAAAGCCCGTTTGCAGGGAGAATTTAATTCTCTTAATGCTAAAATGGAAGAAATACAAAAAAATCTCACTAATGTTAAAGAAGTCACATCTAGGGAAAAAGAAATTATCCTGGGACACAACAAATTCACAGAACTTCATCAAGTAGATGTTGATATGGAGAGTAAAAAGAATTTACTGCAAGAACTCAACTCTAAGCAAATTGAGCTAGATAACAAAATTGAGCAAAAAAGAATTGAGATTGAATCTTCATTAATAGAACTAAAGTCTAAAGCCAGAGAGTTAAAATCTAAATCTGAATATAAAACAGGCTTAATAAAAGAGATCAAGAGATTAAATCTCCAACTTGAGGGCATAAAGAAATCTCAAAGCAAGAGCGAGAAAAGTAACGAAATCCTAAATCAGTTGAGAGAGAAGAAAAGCTCTAGCATTTCAGGGATATCTGATCTTGAGAACAGAAGAGAAGAAGAGATAAGAAAATTAAGCTTTATCACAGCCGAACTAAAGGACCCTCACTGCCCTTTATGCTCATCACCGCTTGAGAAAGAAGCAAGACAAGCGTTAATAGAAAAACTTGAGGCATCAAAATCAGACTTGGAATCTAGGATATTAGAAAACCGCTCAGACGTAGAGAAATTAGAGTCTGAAGAGAAAAAATTATTGGTGGAGCTTAAGAGATTAGAATCTACAACTAAAAATTCTATATCTCTCAGCAAAGAGCTTGGAGAAAAAGAACAAAATTTAAGGGAATCTGAACTTGCCTCAAAACAATTAGAGAAAGCTAAAAAAGAATTAGGAGTCCTTACAAACTACATTAAAGATAAAACCTATATTCAGGAATTTAATAAAACCTTACAGAACTTAAGCAAAAAGAGATCGGAGCTGGGTTATGACTCCGATAATCATACATCGATTAAAAAAAAGCTTGAGGAATACCGAAAGTTTGTAGCAGAAAACGAGATATTAAAAAGTGATAAGATCAAAGAATCTCGTTACACCAAAGAACTAAGCGAACTTCAGTCAATAATTCAACCTACTGCTGAGAAAATTAAAGAAGAAAGTTATTCTCTGGAAAACAGAAAGAAGCTTGTTGAAATTCAAACAGCACTAAACGAGCTTTCTTATGACAAAAAAGATCACGAGAGTTTAAGGAAACAAACTAGTGATCTTGAGATATATGCTAAAGATAGAGAAAATCTTGAGAAGGCAAAGCTTGGGCTAAGTATAAGAGAGAAAGAAGAGAAAAAACTTTCTAAAGATCTACTAGTTTTAAAGCAGAAGTATAAAGATATTGAAAATGAACTTAAACAAATGGAAGAGACAAATGCAAGGAGCAAAGAAATAAAGCAACAACTCGAATCCTCAACAAATAGGATGAACATATTAAGAAAGAACAAGAATGATATTCTCACCGAGATTACGAGAAGTGAAAATCACCTTGAAAGAATGAAGAAACTCCTTGATGACAAAAAGAATATCACAAAAAAAATCAAGGGAACAAACCGAGAATTAGCAATTTACAAAGAACTAGCAAAGGCGTTTGGCAAAAATGGGCTCCAAGCTTTAATAATCGAGAATGCCGTTCCCGAAATAGAAATTGAAGCAAACAAGATTCTTAGCAAACTTACTGATGGCACTATGGCACTCAGTCTTGAAATGGTAAAGCCGACACAAACCGGGGGCGCAAAAGAAACCCTTGAGATTTATATTGGAGATTCGTCTGGAACAAGAAGCTATGAAACTTTCTCTGGAGGAGAAGCCTTTAGAATCGATTTCGCTCTCAGAGTAGCTATCTCAAAGTTTATTGCTAACCGCTCAGGGGCCCAACTAAGAACCTTAGTTGTAGATGAGGGCTTTGGCACTCAGGACAAAGAAGGCCTAGATCAGTTTGTTCAGGTTCTGAATTTAATTAAAGACGACTTTGAAAAAATACTAGCGATCACTCATGTCGAGGAATTAAAAGAAAGGTTTCCGGTTAGAATAGAAGTTACCAAGGAGGCTGGTCAAGGTTCGAGCTTTGAAGTGAGCTACTCTTAAAATTACACCTATGAATTGGATCGATATAGCAGTCTACATAATAATTGGCTTTTTTGTTGTAATAGGAATGACAAGAGGTCTTGTTAAGCAAATTTTTTCTATCGCGGCTCTTATTGGGGGAATCCTTATCGGGCTGATTTTTTACGATGTTTTCGCAGCGATGTTTATCAAAGACAACCTCGTAAATAATGAATCAATAGCAAATGTTGGTGCTTTCTTGATCGTGGGTTTTGTATCTTATATTCTAATTCAAATTCTCGGGTGGATTACAACTAAACTCATTGGGAGCCTTCATCTAAGCTGGCTGAACAGACTGGGTGGGGCAGTGACGGGAATAATAATAGGGGTTATAGCGGCTTTTTTATTTATCTCTACAGTTACATTAATCGTTTCCAACAAAGACGCTGCTGTAAGTANTTCAACCACAATCCCATATTTAAACGCAACATATGAAAAAGTAAAAAGTAAACTGCCTGAGGATTTAAGAGAAAGTTTAAATAGATCAAAGGAACTAATTCGTGAAGAAGGATTAAAAGCGGCAATGAGAATAAAAGAGTCCGAGCAGATAAAAGAAATTCTAAATAATCAATAAATTATAGTGATCACGGCAGCAAATTAGCACACTGATTGCAAATATTTTCCTTAATCATAGAATTTTGGTAATATAGTCATCATGATAAGCGTTCAAACATTAGATGAATTTATTATTAGAAGACAAACTGACTTCCCTTACGCAACTGGTGAATTATCCAGACTTCTCCGAAATATCGCACTAGCGGCAAAGATAGTAAATAGAGAAGTAAATAAAGCTGGCTTAGTAGATGTACTCGGTGCTACCGGATATACCAATGTTCAGGGTGAAGAGGTAAAAAAGCTGGATTTGCTTGCAAATAAAACTTTTATTGCCTCACTTGAGCTTGGTGGTCAGTGCTGTGGAGTTGCTTCAGAAGAGAACGAAGAATTTGTGGCCTTTGAGGAAGAATCATCCAAACAAGGTAAATATGTTGTCGCAATAGACCCTCTTGATGGATCTTCCAACATAGATGTAAACGTATCAGTTGGAACCATTTTCTCTATATATAGAAGAGTTTCGCCCCTAGGGAAAACTTGCACTTCTGAAGATTTTCTACAAAAGGGCAGTGAGCAGGCAGGTGCAGGCTATGTTATCTACGGATCATCGACGATGTTGGTATATACAACAGGCCATGGTGTAAACGGTTTTACTCTTGACCCTTCAATTGGAGAGTTCTGTTTATCCAATCCTGATATGACTACACCTAAAGACGGCAAAACCTATTCTGTTAATACAGGGAACTTCTACAATTTCCCAAAAGGTGTTAAAGATTATATAAGCTACTGCAAAGAGTTGGGGAAGGGTTCGGATTCTCCATACTCAGCTCGCTATATAGGTTCAATGGTTGCCGATATTCATAGAAATTTGTTAACTGGTGGAATATACATATATCCATCATTGGATGGTTACCCGGATGGAAAATTAAGACTTGTTTATGAATGTAACCCGATGGCCTTTATAATAGAGCAGGCGGGCGGCACGGCTACTGATGGATTTAGGCGCATTTTAGATATTGCTCCTCAGGAGCTTCATCAAAGAACGCCAATCTTTATAGGTTCTAGTGAAATGGTATTAAAAGCTCAAGAATTATTAGATAGGAACAAGTAGAATAAAATAATAGAGGTTCTCTAATAAAATTCTCTAAAAATCAATAATCTTAGATGAATTAGTAAGTATTGCGACATTTGTAACTTACCCTAATTTCTACAATTATTGCCCCAATGGAAACAATATTATATTTGGATTTTCACTTAGAATTCTCTCTTGACATTTTGATGTCAGAATGTAACTTTTCACGTAAATCATTAGTATAGGAGAAGCAAATGAGTACCGAACTTGAGTTACTTTTTAAAGATGAAGAATTGGAAGATGAAGAAGAATTAGATGACGAAGAAGAATGGGATGATGACGATGATTTTTTTGATGATGACGATGATTGGGATGATGACGAAGATTGGGATGATGACGACGACGAAGAAGAAGAGGAAAAATTGCTGAATTAATATCGGATTATTGTATTACCGATAGGACCGTTCAAAGTATTTTATCAACCACCCTTTTAACAATTACCTAAAACTTGATTAATTCGTTTTGGAATAAACAAATATTTAAATAAAGTTACGGAATCAGCCCTGGAATTTTTCTCGGAAATGGTGCCCGGGGCCGGACTCGAACCGGCACAAGTTTGCACTCGAGGGATTTTAAGTCCCTTGCGTCTACCAATTCCGCCACCCGGGCAGCATTATGCTTTTTAGAATCTGTTCATTAAGAATTATTTTTTTGGAGGCGGCGCCCGGATTCGAACCGGGGCATTGCGGTTTTGCAGACCGCTGCCTTACCACTTGGCTACGCCGCCTATTAATAAAACAAACAAAATATATGGTATTTGAATTTGCTCATCTGTACAAACGAAAAAGTTATTATGAACTATCTTTTTAGATTTTCAAGCCATTGCCTTAACTTATCTTAAATTGTCTTAACTTATCTTAAACATTAGACCCATTACCCTTGACCTAGTAAAACATTTAAGCCTATACGACAATCTCACCTCTAAGTACCGTAACCGCATTTCCTCCTAAGACAACTCTATCCCCATTCACCGATACATGAACAACCCCACCCCGTTCAGATACTTGTAAGCCTTTGAGTTGTAGCTTGCCAAATTTCTTTGCCCAGAATGGCCCAAGACAACAGTGCGCCGAACCGGTGACGGGATCTTCATCAATCCCTGAAACAGGGGCGAAGAACCTTGAGACAAAATCATATTCAGACGAATCACAAGAACTTGTTACAATCACCCCTCTGGATGGAACTTTTTTCAGCAATTCAAAATTAGGCTCTAGATTTCTAACTTGTTCATCATTTTCAACCTGAACCAGGTAATCGAATCTATTCTTGCCAATATAAATCGGATTGATTCCCAAGCCCTCTTTAAGCCCATCTGGGATTTGGGCCTCCTTTTCAATTGCAGTAGGAAAATCGAGTTCTATTATGTCTCCATTTTTTGAAGCGCTCAATAATCCGCTCCTAGTATAAAACTGGGCAACTTGATCTGAATCAAGATAGCCCTCTTCCCAAAGTATATGGGCACTAGCCAGAGTTGCGTGTCCGCAGAGATCAACTTCTACTTTTGGGGTAAACCATCTGAGGTTATAGGTATCTCCTGTCGGATACAAAAAGGCTGTTTCCGGAAGATTCGTCTCAAAAGCAACACTCTGCATCCAATCTTTATCAGCTTCTTTCTCGAGTACGCAAACAGCCGCAGGATTGCCCGAAAAGGCTTGATTTGTAAATGCATCAACTTGATAAATTTTAATCGCCATAAGTGCTCAAACCCCTGACTTGGAATGACAAGTTCTTCGAAAATATTATAAGCACTATTTCAACATAGCAAACTCAACAGATAAAATTTCAATAGTGCAAATATGAAGAAGTTATTGACATTCTTCCTGATTTCTTTATTTTATAAGGGCTTTAACAGGATAAGTATTGACGCTTGGATCTTATTTTACAGACCGAGACGAGAGAATAAAATTGATAACAATTACAAAGGACGGAACACTGGCCGTACCTAAAACAATGAAAAACATATAAGCCAGTAGGGTTCTTTGCCCGATCTGGCTTTTTTACGTTTAGAGAAACTAAATGAAGAAAATAACAGTACCAATCATAGGCTCAATGAAAAATAAAGAGAAGATAGTTATGGTAACAGCTTATGACGCCTCTACTGCAAAAATTGTTGATGAATCTGGAGTTGATATAGTTTTAGTCGGAGACTCTGTGGGAAATGTAATTCAAGGGCTATCTAACACTCTAGCTGTAAGCGTTGATGAGATGATTTATCATACTAAGATTGTGTCCCGTGGAATACACAATGCTCACCTCTGTGCTGACATGCCTTTTATGTCATTTCAATCTTCAAACGAAGATGCTGTTAAGAATGCCGGAAGATTTGTTAAAGAATCTGGAGCTGAATCTGTAAAAATTGAAGTAACAGAGGATTACATAGAGACTATTAGAGAAATACGTAAGGCAGGAATACCTGTTATGGGTCATATTGGGCTTAGACCACAATCTGTCCATAATATGGGTGGATATAAGCTCCAGGGTAGGGATAAAGATGAAGGTGCTAAGTTAGTTGCCCTTGCTAAAAAAATTGAAGATGCAGGCGCTTTTTCTTTAGTATTAGAAAGCATCCCACAAAAACTAGCTAAAAAGATAACTCGATCAATAAACATCCCGACTATAGGAATTGGGGCTGGAGCAAATTGCGATGGACAGGTCCTAGTAATCAATGATCTGGTAGGTCTTTCAGAAGAGCCTCTACCAAAATTCGTCAAGAAATATGCAGAGATCAGAGACCTGATGAAAAGAGCCACAGAAGAATACGTTGATGAAGTCAGAACTGGATCATTCCCATCAAAAGAGCATTCATATGATTGAGAATAGGAACATTAAAATAGTTAATAAAGTTAAGGATATGCAAGCCCTTTCAAATAGCATTAAAAAGGATGGTCGTTTAATTTCCTTTGTACCAACAATGGGAGCACTACATGAAGGGCATATGAGTTTAATGAGGACGGCAAAAGAAAAAGGTGACTTTTTAGTAGTCAGCATTTTTGTGAACCCTACTCAATTTGGTCCAAGTGAAGATTTCAATAAATATACTAGGGATTTAGATGGAGATATTAAAAAAATCAGTGATATTGGTGTGGATGTAGTTTTCTTTCCAGAAGTAGATGAAATATACCCTGAGGGGTTTGAAACTTATGTGGAAGTCCAAGAGCTTCAAAAACCACTCTGCGGACAATTTAGGCCAGGCCATTTTCAAGGTGTCGCAACGGTCGTTTTGAAACTTTTTAATATTGTTAAACCTGACATTGCAATTTTTGGAGAAAAGGACTATCAGCAATTATTGATTATTAAAAAGATGGTGAGAGATCTTCATCTTGAAATTGAAATTATAGGAATGCCTATTATCAGAGAAGGGGATGGGCTTGCCCTTAGCTCAAGGAATGCCTACCTCTCAGATGAAGAAAGGCTTCAGGCATTAGCTCTTTCAAACTCACTCGATAATATTAGAAGAATGTTTAATGGCGGAGAAAACAACATCAGCAACCTTATTAAAGCAGGGACGAGTATTTTGAATGAATCTTCAATTAAAAATATCGATTATTTAGAAATACGCAACGGAAGTACCTTGAAAGGCCAAGAAGAAGCAAAAAAGGGAGATATCGTAGCCATTGCAGCAAAAGTAGGAAATGCAAGGCTTATTGATAACACTAAACTTTAGAGTATATAATGTAAGGAGAGGACAAATGGACAGAACACTTCTTAAATCTAAAATTCACAGAGCAATAGTTACTGAGGCTGACCTCGAATACGAGGGGAGCATTACAGTCGACAGAAATCTGATGGATGCTGCCGATTTACTTCACTATGAACAGGTACACATATTTAATATTACAAACGGTCATAGATTTACAACATATGTGATAGAGGGGAAAAGAGGTTCAAACGTCATATGTGTTAACGGAGCCGCAGCTCATCTAGCCAGAGAAGGCGATTGCCTCATTGTAGCAAGCTTTGCTACATATGATGAAAGTGAATGTAAAAGCCATAGTCCTAAACTTATTTATGTAGATGAAGGCAATAACATAACCAACATTAAACCTGAAAGTAATAAATTAAAAGTAGCGAGAAGCTCAAGTTAATCTGTTTTTATTATATTATAGTAAATTCATGGTGATTATTGAATAAAATTGCAGAAATCAGAAGCCTATTTACAATAAATGTATCACAAACATTGACATAAACCGTATTCGAGGTTATAAATGTAAGTTATTAAAGGAGGATCTTGGATACTGAATTCGTATCCGATCTATCGTTTTTAAAACACCTAAAGTATAAACAACTAGTCCATAGCCTTCTTAAGCGGAGAGGATATATAATGAAAGCGGTCATACTTGCAGCCGGTAGAGGCCAAAGGCTTTACCCATACACTAAGTATATTCCTAAGTGTTTGCTAGAAATCGGTGGCGAGACAATATTAGAGCATCAAATCAACCATATTAGAGATTGTGGTATTGATGAAATCGTCATTGTCGTCGGATTTGGTTTTGAGAAAGTCGAAAACTTTCTTAGAAACTACGATGGCTTGGGAATGAAGATAAAAACTCTTTATAACCCATTTTACCAAACTACAAATAGCCTTATATCTCTCTGGATTGCAAGGGGGGAAATGGATAGTGATATGGTTGTTATGAATGGTGATGATGTATTTGAAATTGATGTTTTAGAGCAAGCTCTCAGAATGAGAGATGAGAAAATTTGTCTTCCGGTCAAACGCAAAACTAATTATGAAGACGAAGACATGAAAGTTATAATACAGGAATCAAAAATTGTTGATATCAGCAAAACACTTACAAGCAGAGCATCTGCTGAGTCAGTAGGTGTTAGGGTTTTCAGAGATACGGGTGTAGAACTTCTGAAGAGATCAATTGAAGAAGAAATGAGGACTGGCGGCGCTGAAAACAAGTGGTATATATCAGCTATTCACAGGCTGATTAAGAAAGGATATAAAGTTAAGTCACTAGATATAAACGACCTATTCTGGATGGACGTTGATTATCCGAGCGATTTATTTAAAGCAAGACTAAACTCTGATAAGTTTATAAAGAAATCATATCAGGAAAGGGTCCTAAGAGTAGTAGAAACAAGTTAACGACATGGACCATGCAATAGTAGTAGCAGCCGGCATAGGTATTGAAGATACGGACCTGAGCACCTATGGNAACATCGAATTCGGTGCGCTTCCCCAAATAAAACGACTAGTTATTACCGCTCAGCGAGCAGGAATTTCTCNCTTTACAATTATCACTGAAGACCNTGATTCCCCACTTAAAGATTTATTAGCACATGACAAACGAATTGAAAGTTCAATAACCTGGACAACTACTCAAGAGAATATAGCCTTTGAAGACATCCCATATTTAATAATTCAGTCAAACCTTCTTACCACTCCTCAAGCCTTATCTGATTTCATTGATCAAGAGACTGAAAAAGCTGAGATATATATCCTAACAGATACATCTAATGATCTCTGGGTAAAAACTAACAAAGATCAAGTTGAAGAGATGGCGCCAAATGGTGGCAAAGCAGTGGGTGCTTTCATTGCTTCAGGGGAGATGCTGAAAGCATATTTTGCAGATTCTAAATCACTTTATAATATGATTCCTGAACTAATAAATGAGGGGAGAGCTAAGTATAGAAAGTTTTCTGGGAAATATTGGATGAGGTTAAATGAGGATCCCAATACGGCTAAAAATGCTGAAGACCTCATTTTCAACTTTGTAGGTAAAACTGCAACAGGATGGATTTCGATAAATATAAACAGCAAATTTTCTCTGCCAACAAGCAGACAATTAATCAAAACGCCTCTTACGCCTAATATGATTAGCATAGGGATCAATATTATAGGATCTTTCTGTGGTTTATTTTACGCTTTAGGCCACCCGGTAATCGGGGCGCTCTTTATGCACATTGCGACAGTACTCGACAGATGTGATGGAGAGGTGGCAAGAGTCAAATTAATGGAGACTAAAAAGGGGCAGTGGGTAGATACGGTTTCAGACCAGTTTACTGTGCTTTCTTTCTTGATTGGCGTCCCATTGGGTTATTATCTCATTTCACATAAACCAATTGCGCTTATTCTAGGTGGGATAAATGTCTCTATCTTCCTATTTTTTGTAATGTGGTCGTTTTATTTCCTGACAAGATATACGAACTCGGGAAGTCTGGTAACATACTTTGAAGTGGACAAACTTGTTGAGCCGCAAAAGACTTCGCTCATGAGAAAGTTAATCAAAATAGTGCGTCCCCTGGGCAGAAGGAACGTATATTCAGCCGCATTTATATTGATTGCGGCGGTAGGCGGGTATCCATGGGTACTGGGAATTACAACTATTGCGGCAATATTATTTTTTATTCACTCATTTGAGGATATACTAAAGTTAAGGAAGGTTAAACCTGACAAGCAGATCTTAGAATAAAAAAATCTCAATTTACGAGGTGTTATTATGAGTGAAAACGATCAAAACACAACCCAAAGTTCTGATAATAAAGAAAACATAGAATATCGTAAGGCCGACTACGACAAGAAAGAATTCGCGCCGGGTCTGCTTTCGTCTTTTATTAAAATGGTGGAGAGCTTTAATATAAGTTTCTCAAAAGTGGGAAACCCTCCCGTGTATGATAACGAAACATTTCCCTGGGCTGAAGAAATTGACAGGGAATGGGAAACGATACGCGCTGAACTCGATCAGGTTATGGAGAGAAGAGATGACCTCCCGAGCTTCCATGACATAATGCCTGAATTTGAAACTATCTCTAAGGATAAGAACTGGAAAGCCTACTTTCTGGCCGGATACGGCTTGGAAAGTGAAGAAAACGCAAAGAGATGTCCTAACACAGCAAGACTGTTGAAGAGAATTCCCGGCATGAAAACGGCTTTCTTCTCCATACTATCGCCAAACAAGCACATCCCTCCTCATAAGGGCCCATATAACGGGGTTCTGCGCTACCATCTGGGATTAATTGTGCCGGAGCCCAAGGAAGAATGCCGGATCCGCGTACATGATCAGATTAGGCATTGGGAAGAGGGTAGCAGCATTATTTTCGATGACACCTTTGAGCATCAGGTTTGGAATGATACCGAGGGATTTAGAGCGGTATTGTTTGTAGACTTTGTGAGGCCGGTTAAGTTTCCGTTTAATTTGCTTAACAAACTTATTGTAAGCGCTGCAGCTTTTGCACCTTTCATAAAGGAAGCTGAGACAAAACACAAAGAATGGGAAAAG